>ERZ772883.120-NODE-120-length-91956-cov-9.332020_pt1 | contig 91956 bp, 85 predicted proteins | sample MGYA00580575_ERZ772883 | MGnify/ENA primary metagenome ERZ772883 (study PRJEB29015, sample SAMEA2737666) | human gut metagenome | biome: human gut; feature: human-associated habitat; material: faeces | place: China | collected 2012 ... | reverse complement strand
TCCGGGCAATGCTGCCTGCAATTTGCGTTTCCATGGGCGTCACCTTCCTTTGGGGGATTCTGTCCATCTTTAGTATATAATGTTCTGCCGGTTCTGTCAAGATAAGAGAGTGACGTTACTGGGGTAACCGCATTGCCTGGTTTGCACTGGCCTGGCTGGGCTTGGAGCCCGGACAGCGTGGAAAAATAAATTAGAACAAAAATTCGAGATAGGCCTTGACAAAGGGAAAGAGGTATGGTATAGTCTTATCATGAAAACGAACAAATGTTTTCTAGAGAGGTGGAAGCGGTGAAATTTGAGATGAAGCAGGGGGAATTGAACCGGCGGATCGAAGCCTATAAGACGGCGCTGGCGGCGGGGGAGTTTGCCCGGGCCTCCTGGCCCCACCTGGCGGCCTGGCTGGACACCACGGAGGAGGCCCTGAGTCAGGTGCTGCGGGACGGGCCGGATACGCCCCGGGGCAGGCTGCTTCGCAAAACTGCCACCTGGCTCCGGGGGCAGATCCTCTCCAGCGAGGGGTGGAGCGGCCCCAACAGCAGCAAGGGGGTGTTTCTGCTCCGGCAGGATGTGGGGGACGGCATCCGCTATTCCGACCGGCCGGAGCCGGACGCCGGGCCGGTGGAAATCAAAGTGACCTTTGGCGCTGGGGATGAAAGGGGGCGGGAGGCCTTCCGATGATCCCTGCAGGCGGACGCGTGAGTCCGCCCCCAGTACAATGGACAGGGATGGCATGGCCAATATGGGGTAGTTTTATTTTTTCTCTTAAAATCGAACAAAAGTATGGAATTAAAGGGGGAAACCCATGGAGAAACGGGTGGAGATTGATTTGGGCCGGCCCAATTCGGAGCCGCAGTGGAGGTTTTTCCTCAGCCGGGCGAAATACACCTGCTACGGCGGGGCCCGGGGAGGGGGAAAGAGCTGGGCGGTGGTGCGGAAGGCAGCGGGTGGGGCCTGGCAGTATCCGGGAATCCAGATTCTTCTGGTGCGCCGGGAGTTTGACGAAATGGAAAACACCCTCATTGGGCCGTTGCTGCGCCTGTTTCCACCTGGGACGGCCTCTTACAACCGCACCAACCGGGTTCTCACCCTGTGCAACGGATCGGGGGTGAAATTTGGGAACCTGCCAGGCTATGGGGCCTCGGTGGAGGGCAAGTACCAGGGGCAGAGCTATGACTGGCTGTTTCTGGACGAGGCCACCAATTTTACCGAGGAGGAGTTCCGGGGATTGGCGGCCTGTGTGCGGGGGGTCAATTCCATTCCCAAGCGGGTCTACCTCACCTGCAACCCGGGGGGTGTGGGTCACGCCTGGGTGAAGCGGCTGTTTTTGGACCGGCAGTTCCGGGCGGGAGAGGATCCGGCGGACTACTGCTTCATTCCCGCCACGGTGGACGACAACCGGGACCTGATGGAGGCCAACCCGGACTATGTGAAGCAGCTGGAGCTCCTGCCGGAGGACAAGCGGCGGGCCCACCGGTACGGGGACTGGGATGCCCTGGCGGGGGCTTACTTCAGCGAATTTGACCGGGAGGTTCATGTCTGCGCGCCCTTTCTCCTGCCGCCGGGCTGGGCCAGGTACCGGGCCTTTGACTATGGGCTGGATATGCTGGCCTGCCTGTGGGTGGCGGTGGAGCCGGGGGGACGGTGCTACGTCTACCGGGAGTGGTTTGAGAAGGACCTGGTGGTCTCTCAGGCGGCGCGGCGCATGCTGGACCTGACGGCGCCTGGGGAGAGCATTGTGTGCACCATGGCGCCGCCGGACCTGTGGAGCCGGGTGAAGGAGTCTGGGAAGACCATGGCAGCTCTGTTTGCAGAGGCTGGGCTGGGGCTCTCCCGGACCGGGAACAACCGGCAGGCCGGGTGGATGGCGGTGAAGGAGCTGCTCCGGCAGGACGAAACGGGAGCGCCGGGGCTGCAGATTTTTGCCAGCTGCACCAGGCTGATTTCCGACTTGCAGTGCTTGCGCCACGATTCCCGGAATCCCAACGACGCGGCCCGGGAGCCCCATGGGGTCACCCATGGACCGGACGCCCTGCGGTATTTTGCACAGACCTATTGGCTCCCCCCGGGAAAGGAGGAGGAGGGGGAGCTGGAGGCATACCGAAGGGCGCTGTGGGGATGAGGAGGTGGGAGAAGGTTGTGGGGTGGAACGGGTCAAGACCGTTCCCTACGTATGGTTCATCATTTGCACGTGAAAGAGGAGGATGATGTATGGAAGAGCATGTGGAAGCGTTGACCCCGGAGGAGGATCGGGCGAGGCGGGAGCTGGTGGAGTTTCGGAGCCGGTACCCGGAGGTGAGCCTCAGCCGGGAGGAGCTGCTTCGCTTGGCGCCGGAGATGGTGGGGGAGAATCCCAAAACCCTCACGGAGGCCTACCGAAGCTGGCAGGAGGCAGAGAAGGACCGGGAGATTGCAGAGCTTCGGGCTCAGCTGGCGGCTCAGGCCCAGAATCAGGAAAATCGGGCGGCCTCTCCCAGCTCCCAGTCCGACTCCGGCGCGCCCCAGGCCGCCGGGCCCTATGACCAATTTCTATCTGCCTATACGGGATAAGAATGGCACGGCGTAGCCGTGGCGGATGAGGAGCGGTGAGCGATGACAGGCGGGATCGTTTCAGGCGGAGCGTGCTTCCCTTTCACGAAGCTGCATATAGACCGGCCGGATTTCGCTGCTCCCCATCTGCCTGGTGAAGCCCGGCGCCTGGAATCATAGCGTTACTTGCCGCTGGCAAGGGATGAGATCCCATGGCGCTTCGCCCCGGGGAGACAGATGTTTGAGATGAAAGCTGACGAAAAACAGGAGGGAATTGTATATGAATACCATGCATTTCGGAGAAAAGTACCGGCAGGCGGTGCTGGAGGGGTTCCGGCAGCGGAGCTATACGGAGAGCTCCATGAGCCATGAGCTGGACCTGGAGTTTTCCGGGGCGCGGACGGTGCACGTCCTCAGCTTGCAGACAGAGCCCCTGCAGGACTATAACCGCGCCGGGGACCTGGGCGAGGGCAGCCGCTTCGGGCAGACCAAGGAGGTGGGGGATTTTGAGCAGACCTTCACCATGACCCAGGACAAGTCTCTGAGCCTTTCCGTGGACAAGGGGAACCATGTCGAGCAGTTCAACGTGAAGAAGGCGGGGGCCATTATGGCGGCGGAACGGGATGAGCATGTGGTGCCGGAGCTGGACCGGTACCGCCTGGAGCAGTGGGCCCGCCATGGGGGAATCCACAAGGCCCTGGGGGCCGCTCCCACCCGGGAGACCATCGTCTCCCAAATTGTGGAGCTTCACAATGAAATGCTGAACCTGGGGGTTCCGGAGGAGGGAGGCACCCTCTTCATCCAAAGGGCTTACGTCCCGGCCCTGAAGCTCTCCACAGAGTGGACCGGACTGGACAGCCTGGGAGGTAAGAGCCTGCCTTCGGGGTCCATCGGCATGGTGGACGGCTTGGCGGTGAAGCCGGTGCCCACCAGCCGCTTCCCCAAGGACTGCTACTTCCTCATTGTCCACCGGGGGGCGGTGATTGCGCCCATGAAGATCCAGTCCTTTAAGGGGCATACCGATCCTCCCGGTCTGTCCGGCGACCTGCTGGAATTCCGGATGATTCACGACGCCTTTGTTTTGGCGCCCAAGTGCAACGGGGTGGCGGCGGCCTGCGTCTCCAGCGCCGTCTGCGCTGCGCCTACGGTGACCACGGCCAGCGGAAAGACCACCCTGGCCTGCGCCACAGAAGGGGCAACCATCTATTACACCCTCACAGGGGCGGACCCCCGGTATGCGTCCGACGCCATGACGTACACGGCGCCCTTGACCTTGGGAGAGGGGGACCGGCTGCGGGCCTGTGCGGTGAAGACGGGAATGTACGGCAGCGGGGTTGTGTAACAGGCCCCCTTGGCGCTTCACCCTTGCCCTGGGGGAAGGCAGGCCGTTCCAGTGGAAAAGAAAACAGGATTGGTTTCAAAATGGAAAGGAGAACAACATGATGACGTTTATTTGTGTGGTTTCGATTGCTTTGAGTTTGGTGCAAATTCCGGCTTTGGCACTGCTGTTCCGGCGGGCGCACCGGCTGTCCAGGGGGCAGGGGTGGTGCTATCGGGACCTGCAGCGGGTGCTGCTGCGGATTGGGGCGGTGGAATCCTCCCTGACGGACGCCCGGGAGGAGCAGGAGAAGCTGCGGGACCGGCTGGAGGAGTCCTTCGATGTGGTTGCCGCCAAGCTGGACATGCTCACCCCGGAGGAAGAGGAGATGGCCGCCTTTTCCCAGGGGCTGGAGAACATTCTGGGCTACACCCCTGAGGCCGGATGGGAGGAAGCATGAAGCCGGTGACGGAAAAGCTGGTGTGGGACCGGTTCTGCCAGGCGGTGGACTTTAAGCGGCAGATTGGGCTCTATGACACGGTGCGGACCAATGAGAATTACTTCATCGGGAACCAGTGGGAGGGGGTGCAGGCCAAGGGCCTGCCCACTCCGGTGTTCAATTTTCTGAAGCGGGTGGTGCTGTTTCAGGTGGCCACCATCACCTCGGACAATATGACCCTTCAGGCGGCTCCCTTGCTGCCCACGGCCCAGTTCCCCGCCCGGCGGCTGGAGGAGATCACCGGGGTCCTCAACGGGCAGTTTGCGGCCCTGTTTGAGTCCGCCAAGCTCACCACCCGGCTGCGGGAGATGATGCGGAACAGTGCGGTGGATGGAGACGGGTGCATGTACTTCTGCTTTGACCCGGATGTGGAGAACGGACAGCCGGTTAAGGGGGAAATTCAAGCCGAGGTGGTGGAGAATACCCGGGTCCACTTTGGAAATCCCAACCAGCGGGACCCCCAGAAGCAGCCCTGGATCATTCTCTCCCGGCGGATGCTTCTGGAGGACGCCCGGGCCCTGGCGGAGCGTTGGGGCGCAGACCCAGAGGCTCTGCGGCCGGATCAGGAGGCCTTTCACAACCGGTATGACAGCTACACCGGGGACAAGGTGACGGTGCTCACCCATTTCTGGCGGGACCGGACCACAGGCTCCATTTTCTGCTGCGAGTCGGCGGAGCGGGGGATGCTCCGACCTCCCTATGACACGGGGCTCAGGCGGTACCCCCTGATTTGGCTCAGCTGGGATTTTGTCCAGGACTGCTACCACGGACAGAGCCTCATTACAGGCCTCATTCCCAATCAGAACTTCATCAACAAGATTTTTGCCCTCACCGGAGTGTCCCTCCTCACCACGGCCTTCCCCAAGGTGATTTACGACAAGAACCGGCTGCGGAGCTGGGACGGCAGCGTGGGGACGGCGGTGGCAGTGGCAGGCGGTGTGGATGGGGTGGCCCAGGTGATGGCCCCCGCTGCTGTAAATCCCCAGATTGCCCAGTTCATGGAGCTGTGTATGGACAAGACCCAGAGCTTCCTGGGGGCCTCGGAGGTGGCTCTGGGAGAGGGGAGGCCGGAGAATACCTCCGCCATTTTGGCCCTCCAACGGGCTGCCAACACCCCTATGGAGACCACCAAGCAAAACCTCTACCAGGCGGTGGAGGATATGGGGCGGATTTTTCTGGACATGATGGCGGCCCGGTACGGAAGCCGCTGGGTCCAGGCGCCGGGGCGGGAGGAGCTGGCCCTGTTTGACTTTTCTGTTTTGCGGCAGCTGCCTCTGAATGTGAAGCTGGATGTGGGAGCCTCCTCCTACTGGTCGGAGATTGCCTCCATGCAGACCCTGGACAATTTGCTGCTCCATGACAAGATTACCCTGCTGCAATATCTGGAGCGGATTCCTCAGGGGTATGTGGCGCGAAAGCAGGAGCTGATGGATCAGCTGCAGCAGGCGGGGGGATAGGCCGGTGAGTCTGGGAGGAATGGCGAGATGTTACGGCCGGTGGGCAGGATTGGTCAAGGCGTAACGTGGCTCCTTCTTCACGGGAGTGCCGAACGGTCTGCCGGATATCGCCGTTCCTCGTCCGCCTCACGTCCTTCGGCTGCCGCGCCAGTGCACAGAGCGAGGGCGTGGGTTGATTCTCCAGGTTGTGGGATGACAGGAGCGCCGGCTTCTACGACGAAATGGGTGACGTTTTTTGGAAAAGGAGGAGGGTATGGCAATTGCAATATTGACGGAGAATTTGGCCGTACATCAGAGTATGGCCGATGAGCCCAATGGAGAGGACGGGCTTACGGCGGGGGAGGTAAAGGCAAAGTTTGATCAGGCGGCCCTGGCCATTCAGAAATATCTCAACGAGACGGTGGTCCCGGCGGTGAATGCGGCGGGAGAAGGGGTCCGGACGGTCAATGGACAGACGCCGGGGCCGGATGGAAATGTTGTGATTGAGCAGGGCGTTGCCCAGTCCTATGTGGATGCGGCGGTCCAGGAGGCCAGGGAGGCCTCGGTGCCCCGGACTGGGGGACAGGTGACAGGGGATCTGGGAATCGCCGGGGGATTGACCTTGGGCGGCTGCGCTCTGGCGGGAGCAGAGGGGACCTTGACCCTGGGCGGGGCGGCTGGGGTGCGGCTGCAGAATCTGGCCCCGCCGGAGCAGGGGTCTGATGGGGCCAACCGGGACTACGTGGACCGGGGGTGGAGCTTGCCCCAGTGGTGGGACGAAGCCCTGGAGGAGGCGGTGGCCAAGGTCCGGGCCATACAGGACAAGGCCGGGGCGGCATGTACCGGGTTCCTGTTCTTCACCGACTGCCATTGGGGGGCCAATGCGGGACGCACGGGACAGCTGGCGGCGGCGGTTCTGGACCGGTGCCGGCTGTCCTGGGCTCTGTGCGGCGGGGACCTGGTTCGCTCCGGGGTAGCGGCCACGAAGGAGGAGATGGAGGGAGATTTCGCCGCCGTTGAGGGGGCGCTGCGCCCCCTGCGGGGCCGCCTCCTCACGGCCCTGGGCAACCACGACGGCTCCTGGGGACAGGCAGGGGAGAAGCTCTATGCCTTCAACTTCACGCCTGAGGCCCTGTACAGCCGGCTGCTGCGGCAGTGCCCTTGCTCTGCCCGGGGGCCCGACGGCAGCTATTACTATCTGGATGACCCCGGGGCGAAGGTCCGGTATCTGGTGCTGAACAGCGTGTGGTGTCCCTATGGAGAGGACGAGACGGGGGCGGCCCTCTATCCCCGGCAGGATGACTACGGCTTTGGACAGGAGCAGCTCACCTGGGTGGCCCAGGTGGGGCTGCGTTTTGAGGAGCCGGGGTGGGCCCTGGTGGTGATGACCCATGTGCCGGTGCACACGGGCTGCGACGGGAAGTTCCGGGACCGGGAGCTTCTGACCGGGATGCTCCATGCGTTTGCAACCGGCGGGACGTATCAGGGGGTGTACCGGGGCAGAAACGGAGGCACAGGGGGCGCCATTGCCCCGGGCTTTACCAATTTGGCCGACCCGTCTTCCTCCGACTGGAAGCGGGACTGCCGGGTGAGCTCCAGCGGGGCGGAGACGGCGGCGGCCGGGGTGACCACCACCAACTTCATCCCCGCCTGTCAGGGCCAGATGCTTCACATCCGGGGCCTGGATTTGTTCAGCGCCGCGCCCAATGGGGAAATATACGGCAGAATCCATTTTTACGATGAAAACCGGCAGTTTTTGGCGCAAATCAATCCCAACTCCTTTTCTCAGGTGGTGACTGCGCCGGAGTATGACGAGCAGGTGCGGACCTACCGCCTGACGGTGTCCAACAGCGGGGAGCAAATGACCCAGTATGGGAACCTGGCCTACGTCCGGATCACAGGTCTGACGCCGGAGACGGGGGGAGATGTGGCCGTTGCGGTGGACGAGGAGATCCGGTATGAGACCACAAAGCCTTGGGATTATGCGCAAGTGGATGTGGACTTCACCCAGGGGGTGCGGGCGGAGGTGGTGGGCTGCTTCAGCGGCCACCTGCACCGGGATGTGATGGCCCAGGTGGGACAGGTGCAGGTGGTGGTCACCAGCTGCGACGGGAACCTGGCCTATGACCCGTCGGAGGAGCCACGCACGCCGGGGACGGCGGGGGAGCAGGTGCTGGACATTGTGAGCATCAACCGGCGGGACCGGACGGTTCAGCTCACCCGGGTGGGACCGGGGGCGGATCGGAGCTTTACTTACTGAGGAGGAGAACACATGCCAGAGGCGGTAGCGGTTGCTGCCCTCAGCCTGTTGGGGACGCTGTTGGGGTCCCTGGGGGGAGTGATTGCCAGCTCGAAGCTGACCAATTTCCGATTAGAACAGCTGGAACGAAAAGTGCAGGCACACAATAATCTGATAGAGAGGACCTTCCAGCTGGAGGCCGCCCAGGCCATTGCGGAGCAGCGCCTGGACCGGCTGGAGCAGCAGGATTGAGGTTCCCGACATGCCGCCCTGGGAGGCGGAAGGAGGTTTCTATGGAAAGCTTTGGAATTGCATCGGTGGCCGGAATTACGGTCATCTGCTATTTGATGGGGCTCATTGTAAAAAATCTGCCTCTAAACAACAAATGGATTCCCAGCCTGGCAGGGCTGCTGGGAGGGATTTTGGGCCTGGTGGGATGGCGGTTCATGCCGGACTTTCCCGCAGGGGATGTGCTCACGGCCCTGGCTGTGGGCATTGTCTCAGGGCTTGCCGCCACTGGCGTTCATGAGGCCGGGTGCCAGCTGACCCGGGAAAAGTCATGACGGTGCGGCAGCAGCTGGCAGTCCAAAATGACTGCTACCGCCGGAATCAGGGGGAAATGGGAAAGAACCCGGGGGAGCGGGACAGCCGCTATGCCCGATACTATCAAGGCCCCCGAGGGGTGATGATCCATTCCACGGGGGCCGAGAACCCAAACCTGCGGCGCTATGTGCAGCCGGATGATGGCACATTGGGGGTCAATCCCAATGGCAACGATTGGAACCGGCCGGGGCTGGATGTGGCAGTCCACGCCTTCATCGGACTGACCCGGTCGGGAGAGGTGGCGGCCTATCAGATCCTCCCGTGGGAGTACCGGGCCTGGCACTGTGGCGGCAGTGGAAACGACACCCATCTTTCCCTTGAGATTTGTGAGGACAATTTGCAGGATCGGGGGTATTTTGACCGGGTCTACCAGATGGCTATGGAGCTGACGGCAGAGCTGTGCAGGAGGTTCCGGCTGGATCCACTGGCTCCGGGAGTGGTGGTGGACCACGCCGAGGGGGCGGCGCTGGGCATTGCCAGCAACCACGCCGATGTGGACCACTGGTGGAGCCGCTTTGGGACTTCCATGGATGATTTTCGCGCCGGTGTGGCGCAACGGTTGCAGAAGGAGGAGGAACCTGCCATGACCCGAGAGGAAGTGGCACAGATGATAAGCAAGGCCCTGGAGGAGGATCGGAAATCCCGGATTTTCCCCAAGCTGGCAAATGTGCCGGGCTGGGCCGGGGCAACGGTACAAAAGCTGATGGAGCGGGACGCTTTGCAGGGGGATGGACAGGGACTCAACCTGAGCTATGACTTCCTGCGGACCATGGTGGCCCTGGACCGGTTGGGGGCGCTGGATCGGAAGGAGTGAGGGGCCGCTTCCAGGAGGACGGGCAGGTCAGGTTGGGCCCCTGCCGGCCTACTGCCGTGTAACGCTTAAAATTGCCCATTTTCTGGCTGACGGATCTGCCGCAGGCCCGTAGGGGCGCACCCTGTGCGCCCGGGTCAGCGGTTGGAGCCGGAACCGGCTGAGCGGCAAGGCCCCCTTGGCGGTAGGGCGCGCCCAGGATGCCGCGCCCTACCACCGGGATGGCGCCTTTCCGCCTGGACCCTTCCGAAGAAAATAGATACTTTTGGAGTTGCGTTGTACTGCGCCTATGCCCCGGGAAAGGCTGGCCGCTCCTGAACAGGCAAGGTCTTGCAATCTTGTACGTGGGAGTGGTATACTAGGTGGGAAGAATGGCGCTCTGGGCGCGGAATTGAGGAATGGTATGGCGAATGGGAAACTGGAGGCGCTTCTGGCCGAATGGCGGCGGAAGCGGCTGTTGATTTTGGGGCTGGGGGTCAGCAACCGGCCCCTGGCCAGGCTGCTGCTGGAAGCCGGGTGCCGGGTTACGGGCTGCGACCGGACGGACCGGGAGAAGCTGGACCGGGAGGTCCTGGACCTGGAGGAGCAGGGACTGGAGCTCCGGCTGGGAGCGGGGTATCTGGAGAATTTGGAGGCGGATGTGGTGTTTCGCACCCCGGGGATGCATCCGGCAAATCCGGCCCTGGAGGCGCTGCGCCGCCGGGGGGCGGCGGTGACCTCGGAGATGGAGATATTTTTTCAGGTCTGTCCCTGCCCCGTGATTGCAGTCACCGGCTCCGACGGGAAGACCACCACCACGACCCTCCTGGCAGAGATGCTCCGGGCGGCGGGGAAGACCGTCTGGGTGGGGGGGAACATTGGCAAGCCCCTTTTGCCGGAGGTGGGGCGCATGGCCCCCTCGGACTGGGCGGTGGTGGAGCTCAGCTCCTTCCAGCTCATGGACATGGACCGCAGCGGCCACATTGCCGTAGTGACCAATCTGGCTCCCAACCATCTGGATGTGCACAAGGACATGGCGGAGTATGTGGAGGCCAAGAGACATGTGTTTGCCTACCAGAGTGAAGGGGATATTCTGATTTTGAACCGGGATCATGAGATTACCCGCTCCTTTGCTCCTGGGGCCCCGGGACAGGTTCGCTGGTTCTCCCGCCGGGAGCGTCCGGAGCGGGGTGTGTTCCTGGAGGATGGAGTCATTTACCGGGCCACGCCGGGGGGCGTCCGGGAGATCATGGCGCAAAGGGACATTTTGCTGCCGGGGCTGCACAACGTGGAAAACTATATGGCCGCACTGGCCGCCCTGGAGGGGCTGGTCTCCGATGAGACGGCCCGGCAGGTGGCCAGGACCTTTAAAGGGGTAGAGCACCGGATTGAGCTGGTCCGGGAGAAGGACGGCGTCCGGTTCTACAATGACTCCATCGCCTCCAGCCCCAGCCGCACCATTGCCGGGCTCCGGAGCTTCCAGCAGAAGGTGATCCTCATCGCCGGGGGCTATGACAAGCACATCCCCTATGACGTCCTGGGGCCGGAGATTTGCCGCCATGTGAAGCGGCTCATTGTCACGGGAGCCACCGGGGAAAAAATCCGCCAGGCGGTGCTGGCGGCTCCGGAGTACCGGGAGGGCCAGCCGGAGATTCTCTCCATCACGGAGTTTGATCAGGCGGTCCTGGAAGCGGCCCGGGGGGCGGAGCCGGGAGATGTGGTGCTCCTGTCGCCGGCCAGCGCGGCTTTTGACCGGTTCCGGAACTTCATGGTGCGGGGCCAACACTTTAAGGAGCTGGTGAGGAGCCTGTGATGCATGTGAGAAAGTGGACCCATCTGGCCCGGCGGGTGATCCCTTGCCAGTCCTGCGGGGCGGTGATTGTGGCGGCAGGGTCGGCCCGGCGCATGGCCGGGGTGGATAAAATCATGGCGGACCTGGGGGGCGAGCCCCTTTTGGTCCGGACAGTCCGGGCCTTTCAGGAGACGGCAGTTGTGAAACAAATCGTCATTGTCACCCGTCCGAATTTGATTGGACCGGTCTCCGCCGCCTGTGAAGCGGCGGGATTCAGCAAGGTAAAGGCTGTGATCGCCGGTGGAGATACCCGCCAGGCCTCGGTGCAGCTGGGTTTGGCAGCCCTTTCGGGGGTGCGTCTGGCGGCGGTGCAGGACGGGGCCCGGCCCTTTGTGACGCCTCAGCTCATCGACCGGGTGGTGCGGGCGGCCAACACCTACGGAGCCGCCGCTCCAGCCATTGGGGTGAAGGACACCGTCAAGGTTGCAAAAGGGGGCCTGGTGGTCCGGACGCCGGACCGCTCTACCCTCTTTGCGGTTCAGACGCCTCAGGCGTTTGATTTTGACCTTCTCCGGGGGGCGCTGTCCCAGGCGGAGAAGGATGGCGCGGCGGTGACGGACGACTGCTCCGCCGTGGAGCGGCTGGGCATGAAGGTCCGGCTGGTGGAGGGCGAGGAAGAGAACTTTAAGGTGACCACCCGGCAGGACCTGCTCCTGGCCCGGGCAATTGTGCAGGGGGATTTGACATGAGAATTGGACACGGATATGACGTACACCGGCTGACGGCAGGCCGGAAGCTGATATTAGGCGGGGTGGAGATTCCCTTCGAGCTGGGCCTGGAGGGCCATTCCGATGCAGACGTCCTGCTGCATGCGGTGATGGACGCTCTCCTGGGGGCCGCCGGTTTGGGGGACATCGGCCAGCATTTTCCCGATACGGACCCCCGGTACAAGGGAATTTCTTCCCGGAAGCTCCTGGCCCTTGTGGGGGAGAAGCTGTACTGGGCGGGATACGAGGTGTGCAACGTGGATGTGACCATGATTGCCCAGAGGCCGAAGCTGCGGGGCTACATCTCCCAAATGGAGGAAAACATTGCTGACACTTTGGGACTGGACCCGGAGCAGGTCAATGTGAAGGCCACCACGGAAGAGGGCCTGGGCTTCACCGGCGCCGGGGAGGGCATGGCCTGTCACGCGGTGTGCTTGTTGGAGAGGCTGTGAAGGGGTTTCTCACCTGAAGGGGAAACGGCACGTCCCAGAGGCGGACGCATGGGTCTATGCAACGAACAACGGATGGCAGCAAATCTGGCAGGAAATCGGGGTTGTACCCGGTTTCCTGCCAGAAGTGATTTCATATGGTTCAGAAAAGATAATTTTATGGTAGGCCTCTCCCTCAGCACCGGGGGCAGAAGCACCATTGGGCGCCCCAGCACAGGCATAGGGGCATGCACAGGTCCCCCAGGCCGCCAAAGCCGCGGTAGGTGCTGGCCTGGCGGCGGTAGGTGGTTCCGCCCTCCTCCAGGGTGGTGAGGACCTGCTGGTACAGAGCGTTGTCCGGCTCCATGGATACGGCCCGGCGGATGTGCTCCAGGGCGGTGATCCGGTTGCCGGCGCCATCGTTGGCAAGGGCGCTGAGGTAGTACCATTGGCCGTCCCGGGTGGGCGCTCCCTCCAGGGCGTTGAGGGCTTCCTGATAGCGGCCATATTGGATGTACCGGTAGGCGGCCTGAGCCTGGGTCGTGTGGAATTGAGGCTCCTGCTGGCGCTGCTGCCGCCGCCACTGGCCAAAGATGTCCTCGTAGGGGTCACTGCCATAGCCTGCGCCGCCGGTGTAGGTTCCGCCGCCGTAGCCGGCTCCGCCGGGCTGGGGGGGATTTTTGATTTGCTCATAGGCTGCGTTGATTTCCTGCATCTTCCGGGCTGCCTCGGCGTCGCCAGGGTTGGCGTCGGGGTGGTATTTCTTGGCCAGGCGGCGGTAGGCCTTCTTGACCTCCTCATCGGATGCGCCCCGCTCCAGCCCCAGGACCTGATAGGGATCTTCCATCATGTTGGACCCTCCTGCGCGGCTCCCCGCGCTTTTTTCTCTTTCTTCTGTTTGCTTCTGTATGTCACCCAGACGCCACTATACAGGATGTTGTCCAGCAGGTCTTTGTCCTGGACGAGGGGTAGCATTTCGTAGGCCTGGGTGGCCCGTCCCATTTCCAGGACCAGGTAATTTTCCCACCGGTCGGGGTCCGGCTCTCCTCCCATAGCCCGGAAGGGGTTATAGCTGCCCCGGTGCAGATCCCGCCGGTAGTCCACGGCTGCATCCACGAAATAGATGAACCGTCCCAGGGCCATGGCCATCTGCCGGAGGTAGCCGGACCACCGGTCTTCCCGCCAGCAGAACAGCTCCGCCATCAGCAGGCCGAAGCAGTTGGCAGGTAGGTCCGGGTTGGGACAGTGCTCCGCCTCCATGCGGCGCAGGTCCCGGATGCAGGTCTCCATGGCCCGGCACTGCCGGGGAAAGCGGCTCTGAATGGCCTCGTAATGGGGTCGAAGGAGGCGGCGCAGGGCCAGGGCGTCGGGGCGGCGGTCATCTTGCCAGTGGTCGTCGGCGCTGAAGTAGGCCAGGGCCACATTCATATCCGCTGCGTAACGTATGGCCTCGCTCCGCCGCCAGGGCCGGGGGGACAGGGGATGGATCAGGCAGCGGCCGGAGCTCTGCTCCTCTGCCGGTTCATAGAGAGACGACAGCAGGAGGGCCAGGAAGACCATGTCGTAATTGAGCGCCAAACGGCTGGCCAGGGAATTCTGCTCCCCAATGGCCCGGCAAATGCCGCAATAACAGCCCAGGTAGCGCTCCCGCTGCTCCGGGCGCAGCTCTTGGGGATTTGCCATTACATATCCAAACATGGCACAGGCCTCCTTCCAGTGATTGTACCATGTTACTGGCCATTTGTGAACAGAAAATTAATTTTTTAACAACCAAGTGGAAACCTTTTTCAGCATTCCCGCTCCGGCCCCTTCTCCCACCGCCGCAGGCGGAGCTGGTAGCCGATGTCGGCCAGATATTTGTTGAGGGCGCCGCCGTAAAACACAATGGCGACGCAGGTGTACAGCCACAGCATGGCAATGGCTACCGCAGACAGGCTGCCGTATACCGTGGAAAAATTGCTGAAGTGCTCCACATACAGGGAGAAAAAGTCAGAAAACAGCTGCCATCCCAGGGAGGCCAGGAGCGCACCAGGCAGGGAGGGGAGAAACTTGTTCCGCCGGTTGGGGAGAAACATAAACATGGCGGTAAACAGCGCCGTCTGCAGGAGAAGCAGCACCAAAAACCGGCTGGAGATTACCCTCAGCAGCAACAACATAGCAGGGTTGTCGCTCTGGGGCAGCTGGGCCAGGATGGTCTGGCCAAACACGTGAAGGGCCAGGGTCAGGAGCAGCACCAGGAGGAACAGGAAGGTGTACACCAGGCTGAGCAGCCGGGTAAAGACATAGCCCCGGTCCTCCTGAACGTTGTAAATTCGGTTGAGACCGGTGAGCATGCCGAAAATCCCACGGCTGGCGGCCCACAGCGCTGCCAGAGCCGACACGGAGACCAGGGTTTTGGAGCTGCTGGCAAACATCCCCGTGAGGAGCCGGGTGATGGAGGGCATGAGGGCCGAGGGAATGACCTTCTCCAAAATTTCCAGCAGGGCCCCGCCTCCCAGGGAGGTGTAGCTCAGCAGGTTCAGCAGGAGCATCACCGTGGGGAAGGCTGCCAGGATGATAAAGTACGCGGCATTGGCCGCATATACCGGCACATCCAGGCGGTTCAGACTCAGCACCATGTCCACCACCCGGGCCAAATGACGGTTTTTGATCTTGTGTTTTTTCATAGACATGCCCCTTTTGTGCTACATGGATGGGCCTTCTGCGAAAAGCCATGGACCCAGTCGGATTGGAACTATGATACCGGAAACCGGGTGAAAAGAAAAGCGCTTTTTTGTCGGGCGGCATGGGAGCAAGCACAACCATGGACCGAAGCGCCCCCTTCTCCCTGGCCCGGGAGCGCCCTAAGGCATGGACTCTTAAGCGGATGGCATTCCACCTGGGTTCGCCTCTGGTCCTACAGGAATTCCCGGAGCTGGGGAAGACTATGGATCTCGTAATCCATGGAAATACCAGGAATAGGCGCTTCCTGCCGGGGGTTAAACCAGCAGGCGGCGATGCCGGCCCCTTTGGCGCCCCGGATATCGGAGGTAAGGCTGTCGCCGATCATGAGGGCTTTTTGAGGATCAAAATCCGGAATCTGGGCAAAGCACCGGTGGAAAAAGGCCGGGCTGGGCTTGTTGGCCCCCAGCTTCTGGGAGATGAACACCTGCTGGAAGTACGGGCCGATGCCGGCGCTTTTTAAGCGGCTCTCCTGGACCCGGGCGGTGCCGTTGCTGGCCAGGTACAGCCGGTATTTGGGAGCCAGGTAGGCCAGGAGGTCTTCCGCCCCCTCCATGAAGTAGTGGCCCACGCACAGAAAGTCCTCATACGCGGCCTGGCAAGCTGCCGGGTCCGCCGGAATGTGTTCCTCCCGAAACAGGCAGACAAACCGCTCCAGGAGCACCTGCTCTCGGGTCAGCTCCCCCCGCTCCAGCTTTTGCCAGTGGAGCTTGTTTACAGCGCTGTAGTGTCGGATCAGCTCCGGCGTGGGATCCACGCCTACGGCTTGGAAAGCTTTGGCTACGGCAATGGCCTCAGCCCGGTGAAAATCCAGCAGGGTGTCATCCAGATCAAAAAAGAGAAATTGAAACATGGGAACCTCCTCAGGCGCGGCCGATTGCGGCGGAGATCCGGGCAAAGGCCGGAATGTCCAGGGTTTCCCCCCGCACCGTGGGGGATAGGCCGCAGGCGCGGAGGATTTCTCCGATCTTCTCCTTACCCAGGGCCGGGAACCCGGCAGCTAAGCCGTTTTGCAGCTGCTTACGCCGCTGGGCAAAGCTGGCCCGCACCACCCGGAAGAACAGAGCCTCGTCCTCCACAGGGCAGGGAGGCGACTGCCGGATGTCCAGGCGAACCACGCTGGAGGTCACCTTGGGCTGAGGCAGGAAGCAGGAGGGGGGCACATCGAAGAGAAGCTCCGGCTGGGCGTAGTAATTGCAGAACACGGTGAAAGCGCTGGAATCCCCGGACCCGGGGGCGGCGGCCATCCGCTGGGCCACCTCCTTCTGAACCATGACGGTGACAGAGGAAAAGCACTGGGCCTCCAGCAGGGCTGTGAGGACCGGGGAGGTGATATAATAGGGCAGGTTGGCGCAGGCCATGGGGCGAAGTCCCGGAAGCTCTGCCTGCACCAGAGCGGGGATGTCCACCTTCAAAATATCCTGCCAGAGGATGTGGAGATTGGAGTATTCCCCTAGAGTCTCCTGCAAAACGGGGGCCAGACTCCGGTCCACCTCCACAGCGGTCACCCGCCCGGCCCGGCGGCACAGCTGTTGGGTCAGGGGGCCGATGCCGGGACCCACCTCCAGCACGCCACAGCCGCGGTCGATCCCGGATTCCTCCGCAATTCGCTGGGGAACCCAGGCGGCAATGAGAAAGTTTTGGCCCTTGGCCTTGGAAAACCGGAAGCCATGGCGGGCCAATAGCCCCTTGACTTCCTGGGCGTTGCACAAATCCATCATGAAAAAACCGCCTTTCCCCTGTATTTTACCAGAGGATCGGCGGATTTGCAATGAGAACTTGCACCAAAAGCAGGACGGCAGCAGGTACTGCTTCCGCACTGGCGCGGAAGCGCCCTTGGCTTCCCCCGGGGGGAAGGCCGGGCGCTCCCCCGCCGGTATGTTACCCGTTTTAAGCTCATGAACCAGCCTTGCCGGGAAGTCAGTCCAGAATATACACGGTGCAGGTCCGGCGGCCAAAGGCGTAGCATTCGGCCAGGGTGTCGAAGTACAGGTCGATCATGTAGCCCTGGATGGCGCCGCCGCAGTCCTCTGCCGTGGCGTAGCCGTAGATGTAGGAGCCGTCATCGGAGACGATATACATCCGGGTGCCATAGGGGATGACGCTGGGGTCCACGGCAATGGCCCCGTACCGGGCGGTGGTGCCGGTGGCGGTGGTGCCAGCGTAGCCCTCGCAGCTGTAGGCAGTGGCCTCTACGGAGAGCTTTTGGGAGTAGGTGAGGACCTCGCCGGAGGCGGTGGTGAAGGTGTTGCCGGAGGGGGCGGGCTCTGTAGCCGGTGTGGTGGAGGCAGGCTCCGGCTCGGTTTCCCGGACCGGCTCGCCGCTGCCTTCTGCCTGGGAGGTGGCGGCGCTGCGGTCCGGCTCCGAAGCTTCCACAGCCGGGGCGTATGCCCGGCCTGCGCCCTCCTGCTCCTTACTGGAGCGGTCGATGCCCCGGGCCACTACGGCGTTTACCGGGGCGTAAAGAACCCGCTCCTGGGTGACAGTCCGGGAGACCTCGGTCCCGTTTTCCCGGGTGATCCGGGCGGTGCAGTGAACGCTGCCCTCCCGGCCGGGCGTCAGAACTTGCTCTTCCCCAGGCGCCAGGGTGGAATCGGTGCAGTAGATGGTCTGGTATGGCTCGGACCGGACATATTCCACGGTTTCATAGGTGAGGGCAACCACGTCGATGACCATACCGTCATAGGTTGCGCTGTCCAGGCTCTGGGAGATGCGCAGGTCGCCCTCTGTGGAAATGCCCAGCTGCTCCAGAATGCCGGATACCGTGCTGCCGTAGGTGGCAACCTCCAGAGCCTGGCCGTCGTGGTTGACCCGGACCATCTGAATCCGGTTGACGGTGATTTCGGAGACATTTCCGTCGGACTGGGTGGTGAAGGTGTCTTCTTCCCCCAGCTCCAGCCCGGCCTCGGTGAGGACAGCTGCCGGGTCGGTTGCATATGTAGTATGAACCAGAACCCGGTCCCCGTCGGTGATGACGTAGGTGGTCTGGGCGAATACGGCCTGGGAAAGAAGACCTGCGGTCAGCAGCAGGGTCAAGGCTACCGCGCCCAGCCGCAAAAGCAGAGTTTTTTTCGTAGGAAAGAGATGCTGAATGGCGTGCATCGGAGAACCTCCTTTTTCACATAGGTGGCAGTTCGCCAGGCTGCCGAGCTGCCGGTATCAAACGTGTTACGTTTGTAACCGTATTGCAACTGCCCTGATATTATAACTATTTTGCCGCAAATGTCAAGAGTTTTCAGAAAAGAGCTAGAAAACTACAATTTTTTCTGGAAATATTATTGACAACCGCCTGCAAGATACTTGACGGAAAACGTCGGAAAAGCACCAGATATGGGGAGAAAGTTACAAAAAGGTTAACATAAGACGAATCCGGCCGGCCCTTTATTACGGGGACCGAGGCGCTCCCGCATCCGTACAAAAAGGAAATGCTGCCGCTCTGCCTGGAGGCGGAAAATGTAGACTTGCCGAAAGGCGGAAAATTGCTTGCAATTGCATGGGGAAATTGGTATAATAAACTGATTCTTAGAAAAAAAGACGGCGAGGTTCCACTGTGCATCTGAAATCACTGGAAATTCAGGGCTTTAAGTCTTTCCCTGATAAGACGACGATTCAATTCGGCAGCGACATTACGGCCATTGTAGGTCCCAACGGCAGTGGCAAATCCAATATTTCCGATTCCATCCTCTGGGTCATGGGGGAGCAGAGCACCAAGACCCTGCGGGGGGCCAAGATGGAGGACGTGATCTTCGGCGGCACCCAGAAGCGGGCGCCGGTGGGCTTTGCGGAGGCGACCCTCACCCTGGACAACACGGACCGGGCCCTTCCCTATGACGCCGATGAGGTGATGGTCACCCGGCGGTACTACCGCTCCGGGGACAGCGAGTTTTACATCAACAAGCAGTCGGCCCGGCTGCGGGACATCCACGAGCTGTTTATGGACACCGGCCTGGGCCGGGAGGGATATTCCAACGTCAGCCAGGGCCGCATTGACGAGATTCTGGCGGTGAAGAGCACAGACCGCCGGGAGATTTTTGAGGAGGCGGCGGGAATCTCCAAGTACCGCCACCGCAAGGAGGAGACGGAGCGGAAGCTCCTGACCACAGAGGACAACCTGCTGCGCATTGGGGACAAGGTCTCTGAGCTGGAGCTTCAGCTGGAGCCTTTGAAGGCCCAGTCAGAAAAGGCCAGAAATTACCTGGCATACAAAGAGGAGCTCCGGGGACTGGAGATTGCAGTCTGGCTGGAGAACCTGGACAAAATTGCGGCTGCCGCCAAAAAGGCGGAGGAGGATTACGCCTCGTCCTCCTTCGTGCTGGAGCAGGAGCACATGGCGTTGGACGGCCTGTACCGGAAGGCGGAGGAGCTGAGCGGGGCCCTGCGGGAGCAGGACACGGCCCTGGAGGCAGTTCGGGAGCAGGTGACGGCCCTGGAGGCCACCGGCCGGCAGCTGGACGGGCAGGTTGCTCTCTTCCAGGGGAGCATCCGCAACAACGAGCAGAATGTGGCCCGCATCCGGGAGGAGCTGAGCCAGCAGGAGGGGCGGAGCTCCGGCATTGCCCAGCAAATTGCCGGTAGCCGGAAGCGGATTGCCGCCATTGACGAAGAGCTCCAATTGCTACGCCGGACCCTGGAGGAAACCGGAGGAGAAATCCAGCGTCTGGCGGCCAATGCCGAGGGCATTACCAAGCAGTATCTGGAGCTGCGGAGCCGCCAGTCGGCGCTCCAGGCGGACATCGCCGGGCGACAGGCGGATCTGGCGGCTCTGGAGGAGTCGGTCCGCCAGGCGCAAAGCCGGATGGAGGACATCCAGGCGGACCTGGACGCGGGACGCCGGCGGCAGGACCAGGCTCAGCAGTCCATGGACGCCTGTCAAAAGGCGCTGCAGTCCGGCCGGGACCGGGTCCGGACCTTGACCAACGCCATGGACGGCTACCAGCTGCGCCAGTCCGGGCGGCTGCAGCGCCGGGACGGCCTGCGGGAGCAGCTGCGCCGGGAGACCAGCCAGCTGGACTCCGTCTCTGCCAAGGCCAGGGTCTACCGGGCCATGGAGCAGGATTTTGAGAGCTATAACAAGTCGGTCCGCAGTATCATGCAGGAGAGCCGCCGGGGCGGGCTGGAGCACATCCATGGCCCGGTGTCCCACCTCATTCACACCGAGGACCGGTTTACCACTGCCATAGAGATCGCCCTGGGCGCCGCCATGCAGCAGATTGTGGTGGATACAGAGTCCGACGCCAAGGCGGCCATTGGATTTTTGAAGCGCACAGGCGGGGGCCGGGCCACCTTCCTGCCCCTCAGCGCCATCTCCCCCCGCTCCCTGCAGGAGTCCGGAGTGGACAGCTGCCGGGGCTTTGTGGGGGTGGCCTCCCGGCTGGTCCGCTGCGAGGACCGGTACCGGGGGATTGTGGAGAACCTTCTGGGCCGGACGGTCATTGTGGAGGAGCTGGACAGCGCCATCGCCATGGCCCGGCAGTACCGCAGCCGGTTTAAGATCGTCACTCTGGACGGCCAGGTCATGAATCCTGGCGGCTCCATGACCGGTGGCTCAGTTGCCAAGGAGGCGGGCTTTCTGTCCCGGGCCAATGAGCTCAAGCGTTTAACCGCCCAGGAAGCTACCTTGCAGGCCCAAAAGGAGGAGACCGAAGCTGCCCTGGCCGAGGCCCAACGAGCAGTGGAGAAGACGGAGTTCGAGCTGACCGCCACCCGGGAGCAGCTCCGGGCGGCTGAGGACGAGGTTCTGCGGCTGGAGGGGGAGGAAAAGCAGCATGCTGTGCTCCTTCAGGCTCTGGGGGACGCGGCTGCCTCGGCCGGGCGGGAGATGGAGACGCTGAGGACGCGCCTCCAGACTGACCGGGAGCGGGCCGCCGGACTCCGGGGGCAGCTGGAGACCTTGCGCTATCAGCTGGCCGATGCGGAAAGCACCCTGGAGAGCCTGAGCCAGGACCAGTCTGACGCCGCCCGCCAGACCGAGACCCTCACAGGACAAATGGCCGCCACCAAGACGGACATTGCCGCCCTGGAGGCGGAGCGCCGGTCCGCCACAGAGAATGTGGAGCGGCTGGAGTCCCTGTGCGCCTCCCTGGAGGGAGACCGGGCCCAGAAGCTGGCTCTTTTGGAGACCTACGAGGCCGACACGGCCCGCCTCCAGGGAGAGCTGGACCGGGTGAGCCAGGACCAGGCGGCCAACCAGGCCAAGGCCGGCGATGCCCGCCGGGAGCTCCAAGGCGCCCTGGATACCCGGGCCCAGACCGAAGCCAACAAGACCAGGACCGAGCGGGAGGCGCAGGAGAAAAACAAGTCCATCCTCACCATGGAGCGGGCCTGCGCCCTCCTGGAGCAAAAAAAAGTGACCACCGCCATGGAAGAGCGGCAGGTCATTGACCGGCTGTGGGACACCTACGGCCTCACCCCCACCACCGCCGCCCAGGAGCGGGCGGAGCTGGAATCCGTAGCGGCAGGCAACCGGCGGATCGGGGAGCTGAAGCGGAAAATTGCCGGGCTGGGTACCCCCAATCTGGGGGCCATCGAGGAGTACGCCCGGGTCAACGAGCGATATTCCTACCTCACGGCTCAGCGGGACGATGTGCTCACGGCCAAGCGGGAGCTGGAAAGCGTCATTCGGGACATTACCACAGAAATGACCTCTATTTTTGTGACGGAGTTCCAAAAAATTGACATGTATTTCCAGCAGACCTTTACGGAGATGTTTGGCGGCGGCAAAGGCGCCCTGGTTCTGGAGGACCCGGAAAATCCCCTCACCTGCGGCATTGAAATCCGGGTCCAGCCCCCTGGCAAGCAGCTGAAGACCATCACCCTGCTCTCCGGCGGGGAGAAGGCCTTTGTGGCCATCGCCCTGTATTTTTCCATTATGAAGGTGCGGCCTACGCCCTTTTGTATGCTGGACGAGATTGACGCGGCCCTGGACGACCGGAACGTGGAGCGGTACGCCAGTTACCTGCACCATCTGTGCAAAAAGACCCAGTTCATTGTCATCACCCACCGCCGGGGCACCATGGAGGCGGCGGACGTCCTCTACGGCGTCACCATGCAGGAGCAGGGGGTCTCCAAGATTCTCCACATGGATTTGAATCAGATGGAACAGGAATTGGGCATCATGGAATAGGAGATGCGTATGCTGCGAACCATTCATACCATGGAAGAGCTGGACATTTCCGGTTGGATGGAAGTGTACCGGGAGGGACACGAGGAAAACGGAGCGTACTTTTACCCGGACGAGCCGCCGGAGCGGGCACTGCACCTGGCCGAGGAGGACTCCCGGCGGTTTTTGGAGGGCTTTTTCCAAATACCGGGTGCGCAATATTGGATCTGGGAGGAAGAGGGACGCTATGTTTCGTGTCTCCGGCTGAAGCCGGACCGGGATGGACTCCTGCTGGAGGCTCTGGAGACTCGACCTGATTGCCGCCGGAGAGGATTTGGCAAACAATTGATTCTGTCGGTTCTGTCCCACCTTCCCCGAGGCACGAAAATTTATTCGGAGATTTCCAAAGAAAATCTCCCGTCTTTGGCGATTCATCGAGTCTGCGGCTTTTCCCAGGTTTTGGACTATGGATTGCAGGAGGACGGAAGCAAGGCGGATCACTGCGTGACCATGGGAGTCACAATATAAGAGGAGAGAGATTATGGGTTTTTTTAGTAAAATCAAAGAAGGCTTGACCAAAACCAGAAAAGCCATGGCCGAGACTCTGGGCAATGTATTTTCCGGCTTTTCCAATCTGGACGACGATTTTTACGACGAGCTGGAGGAATGCCTGATCCTGGCCGACCTGGGAGTGGAGACTGCCGGAAGGGCGGTGGAGAGCTTGCGCCGCCGGGTGAAGGAGGAAAAAATCCGGGAGCCGGAGGAGGCCAAAGCGGCCCTGAAGGACATCCTGGTGGAGATGCTGGACGTGGGCGACACCCGCCTGCGTTTGGATACCCAGCCCTCTGTGGTGCTGGTCATCGGCGTAAACGGGGTGGGGAAGACCACCACCATCGGAAAGCTGGCCAAGCAGCTGGGGGACCAGGGGAAACGGGTGCTGATGTGCGCCGGAGATACCTTCCGGGCCGCCGCTGCCGATCAGCTGGAGATCTGGGCCGGGCGCACCGGCGCGGACATTGTCCGCCAGCACGAGGGGGCGGACCCTGCCGCCGTGGTTTATGACGGAATCCAGGCGGCCAAGGCCAGACATGCCGACGTGATCCTCTGCGACACCGCCGGGCGGCTGCACAACAAAGCCAACCTCATGAACGAGCTGAGCAAAATCTCCCGGATCATCGACCGGGAGCTGCCGGAGGCGGACAAGGAGGTTCTCCTGGTTCTGGACGCCACCACAGGGCAGAACGGCCTGCTCCAGGCCAAGCAATTCAAGGAAATTGCCGGTGTAACGGCCATGGCCCTCACCAAGCTGGACGGCACGGCCAAGGGCGGCATTGTCATCGCCGTGGCGGATGCGTTGCAGATTCCGGTGAAGTATATTGGCGTGGGAGAGAAGGCGGAGGACCTGATGCCCTTTGACGCCAGGGACTTTGTAGACGCCCTTTTGTGAGGTGACGGATGTGAGACAGGATGGAAGAGCCTTGGACCAGCTCCGCCCCGTGACCATGGAGCTGGGCTTTACAAAATTTGCCGAGGGCAGCTGCCTCATCCGGGCGGGGGACACGGTGGTGCTGTGTAACGCCTCGGTGGAGGAGCGGGTCCCGCCCCATGTGAGCAAAGGGGGCTGGGTGACGGCGGAGTATTCCATGCTCCCCAGGGCCAACCGGGAGCGGAGCAAGCGGGATGTGGCCAAGCTGAAGCTGGCTCCCCGGAGCGCGGAGATCCAGCGGCTGGTGGGCCGGGCCCTTCGGGCGGCGGTGGATCTGGAGGCCCTGGGCCCCCGGACCATCACCATCGACTGCGATGTGCTCCAGGGAGACGGGGGCACCCGGACGGCTTCGGTGACCGGTGGCTTCGTAGCCCTGGTCCTGGCTTGCCGCTGCCTGGCGGCCCAGGGGCTGCTGGAGAAGCTGCCCATCCGCAATTATGTGGCGGGGGTTTCCGCCGGGATTGTGGGGGGAGAGGCCATGGTGGACCTGTGCTATGTGGAAGACAGCCAGGCGGCGGTGGATTTCAATTGCGTGATGAACGGCAACGGCAACCTGATTGAGGTCCAGGGCACCGGGGAGGGTAGGCCCTTCACCCCGGAGGAGGAGCAGAAGCTGCTCCGGCTTTGCGCCAAGGGCTGCCGGGAGCTGATTGCATTGGAGAAAAAAGTTTTGGGGGAATTGGTATGAAAGTCGTACTGGCCAGCAAGAATCCACATAAGCTGGTGGAAATTAGCGCAATTCTGAAGCCCTTGGATGTGGAGCTGGTGTTGGAATCCGACCTGGGCGTGGATGTGGAGGTGGAGGAGACGGGGAGCACCTTCGAAGAGAACTCCTTCCTCAAGGCAAACGCCGTGAGGAAGGCCACGGGCCTTCCGGCTCTGGCGGACGACTCTGGCATTGCAGTGGACGCCCTGGGGGGCGCTCCCGGGGTGCATTCCGCCCGGTACGGGGACGATCCGGCCCTGGATGACTGGGGACGGCTGCTGCTCCTGCTGAAGAATACGGAGCAGGTGCCGGATGGGCAGCGCCAGGCCCAGTTTGTTTCGGTCATTACCCTGGTCTATCCCGATGGCCGGGTGATCCAGGCCAGAGGAGAGGCCCACGGGGAGCTTTTGCGGGAGGCTCACGGGGAGGGAGGCTTCGGCTACGATCCCATTTTTTACTATCCCCCTGCGGGCAAGACCTTTGCGGAGCTGACGGCCGGGGAGAAAAATCAGGTCTCCCACCGGGCAAAGGCGCTGAAGCTGTTTTATGAGAAATTGTGTGAGGAGGGGAAGCATGCTGACCAGTAAAGAGAGAGCGGAGCTGCGCGCCCAGGCCAACGGCCTGGACACCACCCTCATGGTGGGAAAGGGCGGCGTGACGGAACAGGTGGTTCTGGAGGCTGTGACCCAGCTGGAGGCCCGGGAGCTGGTGAAGGGCCGGGTGCTGGAGGCCGCTTTGCTTGTGGCCAGGGAGGCGCTGGAGGCGCTGTGCGCCGCCACCGGCGCGGAGCCCGTGTGTACTGTGGGCTCCAAATTCGTCCTGTACCGGGAGTCTGAGAAGCTGAGACGGGCACGCAATCAGGTGGGCAGAGCCAAGCTGGCTCCCGTCCCTGTGGCCAAGTCCAACCCGGTGCGCAAGGGCGCCCAGGCCCGCCGCAGAGCAGCCCAGGCAGAGCGGGAACGGCGCAACGCCTACTTCCGCCAGACTGCCATCGACCGGGCCATCCAGCGGGAGAAGGAAAAGGCCATGGGCCGGGAACAGCCATAAAGAGAGAATGAGGTGAAGCCATGGGCAGGATTGGTATCTACGGCGGGACCTTCAACCCGCCCCATCGAGGACACATGCAGGCGGCACGGCAGGCGGTAGAGCTTTTGAATCTGGACAAGCTTCTGCTCATTCCGGACCATGCTCCGCCTCACAAAACCATGCCGGAGGGGACGCCTGCGGCACAGGAGCGTCTGGAGCTGGTGCGTCTGACGGCCCGGGAGATTCCCCGGGCGGAGGCCTCGGACCTGGAGCTTTTGCGGGAGGGCAGAAGCTACACCGCCGATACGGTGGAGCTGCTGCACAGAACCTATCCCGGTGACGAGCTGTTTCTGCTCATGGGCACGGATATGTTTTTAGCCTTCCCCCAGTGGCGGGAGCCGGAAACAATCTGCCGCTATGCCACCCTGGTGGTGATGCTGCGGGAGCGGGAGGAGCCGAAGCTGCAGCAGGAGCTGCAGGCCCAGGCTCAGCACATCCGGAAAAAGCTGGATGGAAAGGTGAAGTTTTTGAAAAACGAGGCGCTTCCCATGGCGTCCACCGATGTGCGCCGGATGCTGACCTTCCAGGCGGTGGGCGATATGCTGACCCCTGCCGTCCTGGAGCGGATTCGTACCTTTGGCTTTTACGGGGTGGGACGGGACCTGCGGGCGCTTCCCATGGAGCTTCTGGAGGCTGAGGTGGTCCGGCTGCTGGACCCCAAGCGGGTGCCCCATGTGCTGGGCTGCCGGGACACGGCGGCGAAGCTGGCGGAGCAGTACGGCGCCAATGTCACCGATGCCGCCCGGGCCGGTCTCCTGCACGACGTGACCAAGGCCCTGCCGCCGGAGCTGCAGCTGCAGCTGTGCCGGGAGTATGGCATCCCTCTGGACCCATTCAGCCGGGATAACCCAAAGACCCTCCATGCCACCACGGGCGCATGGGTAGCCAAAAGGATCTTTGGAGAAAATGAGGCGGTGTTTCAGGCCATTGCCAGCCACACCACCGGCTGCGGCCATATGAATCCCTTACAGAAGATTATTTACATTGCCGACTACATGGAGCCCAACCGGGACTTCCCCGGCGTGGAGCGCCTGCGGGCGGCAGTAGACCGGGACCTGGACCTGGCGGTCCTGCTGGGACTGGAAATGACGGTGGAGATGCTCCGCCACCAGGGCCGCCGGGTGGCCCGGGATTCCCTGGAAGCCATCGAGTCCCTGCGGGCAGGGTGCGCCCAATAGGCCGGAGATGGGAAAGCCATATTTCAGGCTGCAAAAGCCTAAAATCCAGCCTTGGCGTGGAGAGAACGGTCTTGACCGCTCCGCCAGCGCCTTCCCCAAACATCCTGACCTCTGCCAGGCGGAACGGCCAAGGCCGTTCCCTACGAAGAAATGAAAAGGAGAAAGCCTATGTTGACATCAAAAGAAGTGGCCGCTGCTGCAACCAGGGCCTTGGACAGCAAGAAGGGCGTGGGGATTCAGCTCATCCGCGTCGGGGATGTGACCACGCTGGCTGATTATTTTCTCATCTGCACCGGAACCTCCAATACCCACGTAAAAACCCTGTGCGACTGCGCCGAAGCGACTCTGGAGGGTCTGGGGGAGACCATGCTGGGCCGGGAGGGCCACCGGGGCAACACCTGGGAGCTGCTGGATTTTGGCTGCGTGGTCATTCACGTGTTCACCAATGAAGCCCGGCAGTTTTACGACCTGGAGCGTCTTTGGAGCGACGGGGAGGTCATCCCCCTGAGCGAAGTGCTGAATGAGCAGGAAAACTAGAAAGAGGGCGAGGATATGACGTACGACTTTCAAACCATTGAACCAAAATGGCAAAAAATCTGGGAGGAGCAAAACCTTTACGCAACCGTAAACGGCAGCGAAAAGGAGAAGTTCTATGCCCTCTTTGAGTTCCCCTACCCCTCCGGGGCGGGCCTCCATGTGGGCCACTGCCGGCCCTACACCGCCATGGACATCATTGCCCGGAAGAAGCGGATGGAGGGGAAAAACGTTCTCTTTCCCATTGGGTATGACGCTTTCGGCCTGCCGACGGAGAACTATGCCATTAAAAATCACATCCATCCCCGGATCGTGACGGAGCAGAACATCGCCACCTTCCGCAGCCAGCTGAAGGCCCTGGGCTACAGCTTCGATTGGGACCGGGAGATCAATACCACGGACCCCAAGTACTTTAAGTGGACCCAGTGGATTTTCCTGCAAATGTTCCGGCATGGCCTGGCCTACAAGGCCAAAATGCCAGTGAACTGGTGTACCAGCTGCAAGTGCGTCCTGGCCAACGAGGAAGTGGTGGAGGGCGTTTGCGAGCGTTGCGGCGCGCCGGTGGTCCGGAAGGAGAAGAGTCAGTGGATGCTGCGGATCACCAAGTATGCCGACCGGCTCATCGACGATCTGGACGGCCTGGACTACATTGAGCGGGTGAAGCTCCAGCAAAAGAACTGGATTGGCCGGAGCCATGGGGCGGAGGTCACCTTCCGCTCTACCCTGGGCGATGACATTTTGATTTACACCACCCGGCCGGATACCCTCTTTGGGGCTACTTATATGGTCCTCTCCCCGGAGCATGCCCTCCTGGAGAAGTGGATGGACCGGCTGGAGAACGCCGGGGAGGTACAGGCCTACCAGGCCGCCGCCGCCGCCAAGTCCGACATGGAGCGGACGGAGCTGAACAAGGAAAAGACCGGTGTGAAGCTCCAGGGAGTCCGGGGCATTAACCCGGTGAACGGCAAGGAGATTCCCATTTTCATTTCCGACTATGTGCTGGCCACCTATGGCACCGGCGCCATTATGGCAGTGCCCGCCCACGATGACCGGGACTGGGCCTTCGCCAAGGCCTTCGGCTGCGAGATCATCGAGGTGGTGAAGGGCGGAAACGTGGAAGAGGCGGCCTTTACCCTGAAGGACGACACCGGCATTCTGGTGAATTCCGATTTCCTCAACGGCCTCACTGTGAAGCAGGCCATTCCGGTCATCACCAAGTGGCTGGAGGAGCAGGGCATTGGCCATGCCAAGGTGAACTTCAAGCTCCGGGACTGGGTCTTCTCCCGCCAGCGGTATTGGGGCGAGCCCATTCCCATTGTCCATTGTCCCAAGTGCGGCCCCGTGGCTCTGCCGGAGCGGGAGCTGCCCCTCCTCCTGCCGGAGGTGGAGAGCTACGAGCCCACAGACGACGGAGAGAGCCCCCTGTCCGCCATGACCGACTGGGTGAACACCACCTGCCCCCATTGCGGCGGCCCTGCCAAGCGGGAGACCGACACCATGCCCCAGTGGGCCGGTTCCTCCTGGTACTTCCTGCGGTATATGGACCCCCACAATGACGAGGCCCTGGCCTCCAAGGAGGCCCTGGACTATTGGGCCCCGGTGGACTGGTATAACGGCGGCATGGAGCACACCACGCTGCACCTGCTGTATTCCCGGTTCTGGTATAAGTTCCTCTATGACATCGGCGTGGTTCCCACCAAGGAGCCTTATGCCAAGCGCACCAGCCAGGGCATGATCCTGGGAGAGGGGGGCGTGAAGATGTCCAAGTCCCTGGGCAACGTGATCAATCCCACGGACGTCATCAAAGCCTATGGCGCGGACACCATGCGGACCTATATCATGTTCATCGGAGACTTTGAGAAGGCGGCCTCCTGGTCGGCCAACGCGGTGAAGGGCTGTAAGCGGTTCCTGGACCGGGTCTGGACTCTGGGAGAGAACGTGCAGGACGATGCCCAGGCCTATTCTCCGGCCAACGCTTCGGCCGTGCACAAGACCATCAAAAAAGTCACCTCCGACATTGACAACCTGAAGCCCAATACGGCCATCGCAGCCCTGATGACCCTCCTGAACCAGTTTGGAGACAAGGGCTGCAACCGGGCGGAGCTCCGGACCTTCCTTCAGCTCCTCAGCCCCTTCGCCCCTCACATCTGCGACGAGATTTGGGAGAACCACAGCTTCGAGGGGATTTGCTCCGTCTCCCCCTGGCCCTCCTATGACGAGGCCATGTGCCGGGATGCGGAAATTGACATGGCAGTCCAGGTCAACGGCAAGCTCCGCGGCGCCATTCACGTGGAGGCCGATTCCCCGGACGATGCAGTCATCGCCGCCGCCCAGGCCGATGAGAAGGTGGCCCGCTTCCTGGAAAAGCAGAGCGGACGGATTGTGAAGACCATTGTGGTGAAGAATAAGCTGGTGAATCTGATTGTCAAATAAGCTGTAGCGGACAGCGGAATATAGTTATGCCGTAGAGGAGCAATACTTTTTACTCCTCTACGGCAATTTTTAGATCCGTTTATCTATTATAGAGGTTGATCATCATTACTTGGAACGTATTTCATCACATCCTCCACCCGGCATTGCAAAATGCGGCATAGATCATTGACGGTGGTGGTATTCAGAGGCTTATTTTTCCGTAGTTTGTCAATGGTGGAGCTGGAAATCCGGTGGTGCTTAATTAGCGTATAGGTGGTTTCTTCCGATGCATGCAGGGTTTTCCAAAAGGGACAGTAGACAATCATTTGCAAGACCTCCAAGGTGGTTTTGCACTATCTTAAAGTGTGGATTTTATCTTGACTATGGTCGTTAAATAGACTATAATATTGCGTGACAAAAGCCCACCGGGCTTTGTACAAAAAAGTTGTGTGGAAGGATGGGAGACCATGAGAAAAAAGAATGGCAATTTTGGAATGCAACCTTGCTGGCTGCCGAAGCACATCCTAAGTGTGCTGCTTTGCTGTGCTGTATTGCTGGGGATGTTGCCAGTGATTGCGCTTCCAACCAATGCGGCATCGGCTTATCATGCCGCAAGCGCCCTTGCATATGCACAGGAGCACTGGAACGATGGAGTTGGACTTTGTGCAGAGTTTGTATCTCGCTGTATCAATGCTGGTGGGTGCAGCGCCTTCAGCGTGAGTGCTAGTATGCTACTGGGGCAACTACGAAATTCTGGTATGGGAACGGAATATCAGCTTGCGTTGAACTCTGATATGTCCATAACTGCGGCAAATTATGCAGGGAAGCTTGCTGCTGGAGATCCGGTGTTTTATTACTGCCCGGGTTGCACAGATGGCAGGCCGTATGTTCACACGGTGCTCTGCAATGGGATGGATGGCAACGGATATATGAAAGCATATTCTCACAACAATGCAAACAACGGGCAGCAGAAGTACCACTATAGTAGAAATTGTCCATATTGTGGAACAAAAATTGCCTACGCCATTGCGTACCACTTTGAAGGTGGTTCTACTGACCCTTCTACACTTGCATTCCAGGGAATCAACTGGCCCACTGCAGTTGCGTGCGGAGATCCTTATAGCATTTATGGGACGGTGTCTTCAAATTATCCCATCCATTATGTTGGCGTCTACATCTACGACTTGGATGGGAATGAGGTACAGTCCAAAGTGGTTAAGCCAAATGCTGGCTCGTACGATATTCACCAGATTGATAACGACATTAAGTTTGGATCGCTTCCGTCCGGAACGTACATATTTCAGGTGGAGGCCACAGATGATTCGGACCGTTTTATATGGTCAAACTGTGAGTTTGTGATATACAACGACCTGGGAGACGACCTTTACGGTGTGCTGATTAACACAGCTTGTTGGAAACCGATCGCTCCAAATTCTGACGGAAATGTGGAATTACAGACAGAGACCGGCAGCCAAAATCAATATTGGCGCCTTTCCCGAAACGACGACGGGAGCTATACCATTATTTCTGCTGCGAATGGGAAGGTTTTGGACGCAGATGCATCAGGAGGTTCTGACGGAACGAATGTTCAAGTATGGGAAAAAAACGGCGGAGCCAACCAGAAATGGTGGTTTTTTTCCACTCCAAGCGGGTACGTGATCCGACCTGCTTACTCCAACCGTGTACTGGACTTAACGAGCAATTGCAGTGAGGATGGGACAAATATTCAACTGTGGGCACAGAATCATACTGACGCACAAAAGTGGTCGTTTTACACGAATTTGGCAAGCTTTACGGTGACATATGATGCAAACGGGGGGACAGGTGAACCCAGCGCCCAGGTGAAAAAGCAGGGAACGGACTTAACGCTGCGCTCTGATGTCCCTACAAGAAACGGGTATGTATTTATATCATGGAACACCAAAGCAGATGGTACAGGGACCTCATACGCACCGGGAGGAACTTACATCCGGAATGCGGATGTTACGCTATATGCACAGTGGCAGGAACCATGTGCGAACGGTCATGCATTTGGAAACTGGTTGCAGACCAAGTCCCCGACTTGCACAGAACAGGGGGAAGAAACCAGAACCTGCACCGATTGCGGGAAAGAAGAGACCCGGGCAATCGAGGCGCTGGGTCATGACTACAAAAGCATCGTAACGGCTCCCAGCTGCACAGATCAGGGATATACAACGCATACCTGTACGCGCTGTGGAAATAGCTACATCGATGCTTATGTGGAAGCTCTGGGACATGACTGGAAACTTACGGAGACTCGGGAGCCTACAGAAACAGAAGGTGGCTACCGGCTCTACACTTGTGAACGGTGTAACCAGACCAGACGAGAGACGATTCCTGCCCTCGGCCCTCAGCCCACAGACCCGGAGCCTCAGAAGAATCCATTTGTGGATGTGGAAGAGGGGCGGTTCTATTATGAACCGGTGCTTTGGGCTGTGGAGAAAGGAATCACATCTGGGGTAGATGCTACACATTTCATGCCGGATGCCAACTGCACACGGGGACAGGTTGTGACTTTCCTCTGGCGGTCTCAGGGCTGCCCGGAGCCCACTGGTACAGAAACCCCCTTTGTAGATGTGTCCTCCAATCGGTTCTATTACAAGGCGGTTCTCTGGGCTTTTGAAAACGGGATTACGGCGGGAATGGACGCCACCCATTTTGCGCCTGAGCGTGACGTAACAAGAGGTCAGTTTGTTACCTTTTTGTGGCGCTCTGTAGGGAAACCTGCTGCGTCTGGGTTTAACCCATTTGTAGACGTGTCTTCTAACCATTTCTACTATACTGCTGTTTTATGGGCCGCCCAGAGAGGCATTACCACTGGGATGGATACCACCCATTTTGCCCCTGAAACCAACTGCTCGCGCGGACATGTTGTGACATTTCTGTATCGGAACGAGATATAAGTCAAGGTTTATATTGAGATGAGTGAGAAGATGCTGTCAGATGTGTTGCTATATTCTGCCAGTTACGTGAAATAAGCTTGTCAACGGCGGAAATGTGTGCTATGATAAGAATGGTTTTCGAAACCCGAAAAAGCAGGGGAGGCGGATGCTGCCCCTGTTTTTTCGGGTGAAGATCAGGAAAGGAGCCATACAAATGTTGAAAAAAATCATTTCTGCCATGCTGGCGTTGACGCTGGCGCTGTCCCTGGCTGGTGTGGTCTGTGCTTCCGGCGGGCCGGAGCAAGGGATTGAGCGGGTTCAGATCCTGGAGGAGGCTGTTCCGGCGGGGGCCGTGCCCATGGCGCAGGCGTCTGGTAACTATTTCATTCCCTACGATTGGACCTATGGCCAGAGCGTGGTAGTGGGTCAGTCCATGTTTCTGCGGGTAGCGGTCAACGATGTGGGCCTCACCGGCGGCTACCAGGTGGTGCTCATCTACCAGGGGACATATGAATCCATTGACTGGGAGGGTGAGCCGGTGAGCAGCGGCATGTTCGCTTGCAAGGGTACATCGGCTGTGACGGACTTCGAGTGGGAGACCACAGGCTTGAAGCCCGGGGATTACACCGTGCTGTTCATTCTGATGAATCAGAATGAAGAAGTGGTATCCGGGACCTATGCCGACCTGTATCTCAGCGACCGGGAGATTCCCTTGGAGGGAATTGACCTTTACGTCCATGAATTGGAGACCGAGGGCAGCCCGGAGCGAATCGCCACAGGCTTGGGCGCCCAGTTCTCCGTTGGCGTGCGGTACCGGCCCTACCACACCACGGCGGACCGGAGCTACACCGTGACCAGCCTGAACGATAGCTTCCAGGGGGACTTTTCCCAGGGCTTTGCCCCGGGAACCTGGGGGTTCCAGTCTCCCGGCGCTTCGGCGGACACGATCCTCACAGCCGCCTGCGGCAACCAGACAGACACTCTCACGGTCTATGCCCGAACCTTTGAAACGGGCGTGGTCCTTGTGACGGATCATAAAGTAGACCCCGACCGGCTGGAGGTCCTGCAGGCGCCCACGGCGACCAAGGACGGCTGGGGCAGGGGCAAGTGCCTATACTGCGGCGAGACGGTAGAGACCACCATTTCCCGGATTTTCACGGACACCAGCAGCCAGACCTATTATTCCGACGCCGTGGACGATTGCTACGCCCGTGGCGTCATCAAGGGAATCACAGAGCATCAATTTGGCCCCAATCAAAACCTGACCCGGGGCATGCTGGTGACCATGCTGTACCGTTACGCCGGTAGCCCGGAGATGACGGGTGAAACCAGCTTCTCGGACGTCCGGGAGGGACGCTATTTCTACCAGGCGGTGATCTGGGCGGAGAAGAATCAGATTGCAAACGGTTACCCGGACGGCACCTTCCAGCCGAACCAGAATATCACCCGGGAGCAGATGGTCACCATGCTGTTCCGCTACGTCCAGAGCCAGGATGGGGATAACGGACTCCGGGATGATCTGGCGGCCTTTGAGGACCGGGACAAGGTCAGCAATTTTGCCAAGGCGCCCATGGAGTGGGCGGTGGCCAACCGGGTGGTCAACGGAATGACCGCCACCACCTTGGCCCCGAAGGGCCAGGCCACCCGGGCCCAGACGGCGACGGTTTTGTACCGGACCCTTGCAAACCTGTGAGTTCCTCAAATGGCAGAAGCAAAAACTGTAAATTTTCCTTGACATTTTGAGATTTTTTGAGTATAATGCTAAAAGCCATGGAAATGGCCCTGAAAGCATCCTGGATTGAGCCGGATGTGTTGGAGGGAGGGAAATCAATGTCTGAAATTCGCGTAAAAGAGAACGAATCTCTGGAGAGTGCTCTGAGAAGATTTAAGCGTAGCTGCGCCAAAGAGGGCGTCATTGCTGAAGTCAAGAAGAGAGAGCATTACGTGAGCCCCAGCCTGAAGCGGAAGCAGAAGTCTGAGGCAGCTCGGAAGAACAAGAGAAAGTTCTATTAATCCCTTCCTGCTGGAATTGTGCAAGAAAAAAGCGGTATGTAGGTGTTTGCCTGCGTGCCGCTTTTTTTTCGTATACCACTGATACCTGGGTAATATTTTATTCTGTTCTATGGCTTACTCTGTGGATTTAAACACCTGACTTGAAAAAACTGAGCAAATACGTAGAATTTTTTTGAATCAGGGTGTAATATAGAGCAAGAAATCGTGTCTCGTAAAGTAAGGGGGGAAGAGCATGGAGGACGTGGAAATCATCAATCTGCTATGGCAGCGTGAGGAGATGGGCTTGCTGGAGCTGGAACGAAAATATCGCGCCTACTGTAACGCCATTGCAATGAACATTCTGCAAAGTGCAGAGGATGCAGAAGAGTGCGTCTCTGACACATGGATGAAAATATGGAATTCCATACCGCCAAACCGCCCGGAATCATTGAAGTTATATGCAGCGCGAATTATGAGAAATCTTGCATTCAACCGTTATCGTGACGCACGGGCGGAAAGACGGGGCGGCGGGCAACCTTGCGCGCCGCTGAAAGAGCTGTCGGAATGTATTTCGGAACAGTCTGTGGATGAAGCGCTGAACCGGTGGGAGCTGAACCGAATTATCCAGACCTTCCTTGCGGGTTTACATACACAAAAACGAAACATCTTTATACGGCGCTACTATTATGCGGATGACATTTCGGAGATTGCGAGCCGGTATGGACTGACGGAAAATCACACCTGTGTTGTGCTGTGCAGAGTCAGAAAGCAGTTGAAAAAGGTGCTGGAAGAGGAGGGCTACGGTGCATGAGACGGAACGAACTTCTGTTTGATGCAATTGGAAGCATTGAGGATTCTCTGCTTGCAAGAACGGAAGAAAAGGAACGTAAAACAACACGGCCGCTTTGCGCCAGTGTGGTCAGTTTGTGCCTGCTATTTATGATGGGAGTGCTTTTTGCACATCGATGGTCACATCGTGTTGTGGCAAGCCATGAGGAGCCGTTTGAACAGGACGGCTCCGGAAAAGGGAGGTGAGCGACCGAAAAAATGCGGATCATATGATGATAGGGAGGTGAATCCGGACTGCATAAAAAATTTAGGTCTTTCCCCAATTGCCTTTGCCAGTGTGGACCAGGAAGTGAAAAACAGCGGCAAGGTAGTAAGATTCCCATTCTATGAAAACACTATGAAAACACTTTGACAATAAGGAGAATTATATGAAAAAAGCGTGTGCAGTGGTGCTATCAATTTTGTTGATGCTGTGTTTGACCAACGTAGCTTTTGCAAGTGGGCTTGAGACATCCTGTGTGGATATGGCGCTGGCTGAAGCGGCCCAAATTGCGTACCTGGACCTGGAGGATGCTTCAGCTGAAATGAGGGAAGAAATTCTGGCTGCGCGGGAGAAAATCATTTTCAGCACAGACTGGGTTGCAGATGGGTATACAGCGCACGTGGAGGATCAGGACGGAAATATCATCCGGACCCTGCCTGCATTTTCGGAGGTATTCCCAGATTGGGATTTGCCGGTTTCTGAAACAACGTATCAGGCAGATATTGAAATGGATTTCAATGCTCTCCAGGATATGGACGCCATAGCTGCAAGCTCAGGTTGGGAGTCCGTAGGCTTCCATGCCTATTACCTGGAGGCGCCCGGCAGTACGAACACGGAGCCCTTCACGGAAATGTTTGTTGACCCAGAGAGAATTGGGAACGAGCTTAAAACCTATGCAACCTCGCTTTCATACAGCACAAGCTGTAATATTGGCTATACCGATATGGCGGATGGCACTTCCATTGCCCATGCCACTCGGCTGGCGTGTGGGGAAGCCTGCACGGTGTCCGGCGTGAGAATGAAGATCATTGGCATCCGTGCAAGTACATACAGTAAGCCCGGGTGGGCAGGGCTCCAGATAGATAGCCGCGGGAAAATAATACATGTGTGATATCAAGGTATCGAATATCGGGATCATTTAGACTCTAAGAAATAGAAAACACATCCGGGGATTGAGCAAACGCTTAATCCCCGGATGCCTTTGAGATGACTGGCTATCCAATTTCTGCCTCCCGGGCGGCTTTGCCACCAGCAAAACCGGCGATCAAGGCTTGCAGGTCGATTCCTGTGGACTCCCTCATGCCGTCGGCCACCTGATTGGCGCTGGCAATGATGTCCCGAACCAGCTTGGTGGAGTTGCCGTCGCCGTACATGACGATCTTTTCCGTCTGGGAGAGGGGAGCGGCGGCGTTTTTGACCACTTCCGGCAAGGCTGCCAGGTACATTTCCAGAATGGAGGCTTCACCCATTCGCTTTTGGGCTTCTGCCTTCTTCTCAATGGCCTCTGCCTCGGCCAAACCCTTGGCCCGGATGCCCTCTGCCTCCTGCTCCATGGAAAAGCGCAGGGCCTCCGCCTCCGCCTTCCGGGCTTCCGCCTGCTGCAGGGCTTCGTATTTCTGGGCTTCTGCTTCCCGCTGGCGGCGAATGAGCTGGGCCTCCGCTTCCTTCTCCGCCTTGTACTTCATGGCGTCGGCCTGCTTGCGGATTTCTGCGTCCAGCTTGCGCTCCCGCAGGGCGATTTCCTTTTCTGCCAGCTCCGCCTCCTTTTCCCTCCGGGCAATGTCGGCGTTGGCCTTGGTAATTTCAATGGTCTTCCGCTGACTCTCCTGCTGGATGGAGTAGGCGGCATCGGCCTCCGCCTTCTTGGTGTCGGCCATGACCCGCATCTGAGCCTGCTGGACTGACAGCGCGGCATTCTGCTCGGCAATCTTCTTTTCCGCCTCTACTTTGATGGCGTTGGACTCCTCCTGCGCCTGGGCGGTGGCGATGGCGATGTCTCGCTGGGCAATGGCCTTGGCAATTTGCGCATTTTTGCGGATTTGCTCCACGTTGTCAATGCCCATGTTTTCAATGGTACCGGCGCTGTCCCGGAAGCTCTGGATGTTGAAGTTCACGACTTCAATGCCCAGCTTTTCCATGTCAGGCACCACGTTTTCCGTGATCTTCTTGGCCACGCCCTGGCGGTCCTGCACCATTTCCTTCAGGCCTACGGAGCCCACGATTTCACGCATGTTTCCTTCCAGAACCTGGGTCACCAGGGAGATAAGTTCGCTCTGCTCCATGTTGAGCAGAGTTTCCGCCGCGCGAAGGAGCAAGGCTTCGTCAGAAGAGACCTTGACGTTGGCCACGCCGTCCACGCTGACGTTGATAAATTCATTGGTAGGCACGGCCTCGGAGGTCTTGACGTCCACCTGCATCACCCGCAGGGAGATCCGGTCCACCCGCTCGAAGAAGGGGATCCGCCAACCGGCCTTGCCAATGAGAATACGGCGTTTGCGGAAACCGGAAATGATGTAGGCGGTATCCGGGGGCGCTTTGAGATAACCGCAGACCAGCAGCACGATGCCCAGAAGCAGCACAACGCCAGCTATGATGTAACCGATATAATCCATGTTCATACCTCCTGATTTTGTTGATGTGGGATTCGGGTGCCCGCGGGGACAAAAGGAAGAAAAAAGACCTTTATCACAGAGCGCGCCTGCAATAAAAGTCTGGTTGAAATCTTTTGGCTTTTGAAGATCCGCACCAACCGGGCCGGAAAGCCGGAAATGACGGCGATGCGACACCGCACACCCTGCGGTGCAACTACTCCCTTTTGTTGAAAACACTATAACACGGCTCTGCACAAAAGTCAACTATTTTCGACATGATTTGTGGAGAATTGTTATGCTGCACAAAAGCCGGGCTCCATTTTGTAAAAAATACACAAGATGTTTTTGGGCGCCTCGCTTCGCTCGGCATCTCCCCTCCGGGAAAGGCCGGGCGCTGCTGCGCCGGCGCTTTTTTGTTCTGGGGGCAAGCCTTGACAAAGCGGCGCTGGGTATATTACAATCATATGCATGCAAAACAGGGAGGAACTACGCCTTTGGACGGTTATGGTAATATGTTCCTGTGTGGGACATTGGGCAAGCCCTGGGCATAGGATGCTCCAGGGGTGTAGCCTGATGTGGCAAGTCATTTCGATCTTTTTACAAGCGGCCGGTGTGCTGCTCCTTTTGTGGACCTTGGTGGGCTGGCTGGTGTTGGGACGGGATCGGGGCGGCATGGCGGTCTTTACCTGCCTGCCGGGGCAGCTTGGGTCTGTGGAGCCGTTTTTGCGGTGCTGCATGTGGCTCCGGGGGACCGGCATGTTGCGGATGCCGGTGCTGCTGGTGGACTGCGGTCTGAATCCGGAGGAACGGGCGCGGATGGACCGCCTGATTCGGGACCGGGTGGGCGTGAGCTGCTGCCTGGAGGCGGAGCTTCCGGAGCGGCTGAAAATGGAGGCAGAGAAATTTGGAGGATTTGGAACTGCTGCAGGGGACTGTGGCGGCGGTGGTGTACCAAAATGCTGAAAACGGATATGCCGTCCTGCGGCTGAGCTGCGGCGGCCAGGCGGTGAGCGTGGTGGGAACCATTCCCTTGCCTGTGCCGGGGGAGCGGCTGGTCATCACCGGGCGGTGGGCCAACAACGCCAATTACGGCAAGCAGTTTGAGGCGGAGTTTTTGGAGCGGCTTATGCCGGAGACAACGCCGGAAATTTTGAGCTATCTCTCCTCCCGCACGGTGAAGGGAATCGGCCCGAAGCTGGCTGCCCGGATTGTGGAGCGCTTCGGGGCGGAGACCCTGGCGGTGATGGAGCGGGAACCTCAGCGACTGGCGGAGGTCTCCGGCATTACGCCCCCGAAGGCCCGGGAAATTGGCAGGGTTTTTCGCCAGCAGACGGGAATGCGCAGGCTCATTGAGTTTCTGAGTTTGCACCATCTTCCGGCAGAGCTGGCGGTGCGGCTGTACCGCCTGTGGGGGGAGGAGGCCATGGATATCCTCTCCTCCGACCCCTACAGTCTGACGGAGCCCGGTTTGGATGCGGATTTTGGTCTGGTGGACCGGTTCGCCATTTCTCTGGGGATCGCCGCAGACGACCCCAGACGGGTGGAGGCCGGGCTGGTGTTTGAGCTGAGCTACAACCAGACGGCAGGCCATGTCTTTCTGCCGTGTGAGAAGCTGATCCAGGCCACGGCGACCCTCCTGTCTGTGGACGCCGGTACGGTCCAGGAGGGGCTCCGGCGGCTGGTGGAGGGGGAGCACGTGGCTCAGGACCATCTGGCGGGGATTGATATTGCGTATTTGCCGGATTTGTATGAGGCGGAAACATACGTGGCCCGGCGGATCGGGTCCATGGCGGCAGACCGTCTGCCGGAGCCTCCCAATTTGGAGCTTCTCGTGAGCCAGGTCCAGAAAGCCGGGGCAGTGGCCTACTCTCCCCAGCAGGCTGAGGCGGTCCGGGCAGCTGCCGTGAGCCGGCTGTTGATTGTAACCGGTGGTCCCGGTACGGGAAAAACCACCATTTTGCGGGGAATCCTGGACCTTTTCAGCCGGATGGAGCTGAGGGCGCTTCTGGCAGCCCCCACAGGCCGGGCGGCCAAGCGGCTCCAAGAGGTGACCGGGCAGGAGGCCTCTACCATTCACCGTCTGCTGGAATCTCAGCTGGACCCGGCTACGGGGCAGCTGATTTTTACCAGAGATGAGGACAACCCCCTGAAGGCGCATGCGGTCATTGTGGACGAAACGTCCATGGTGGATCTTCCCCTCCTGGCCAGCCTGCTCCGGGCCCTCCCGACGGGGTGCAGGCTGATTCTGGTGGGAGATCCGGACCAGCTGCCGCCGGTGGGGCCGGGCTGCCCGCTGTCTGATATCCTCCGCAGCGGCGTGGTGCCGGCGGTGCGGCTCACGGAGATTTTTCGCCAGGCCCAGGAGAGCCTCATTGTGATGAATGCCCACCGGGTGAACAGCGGCGTCATGCCGGACCTAAAGACCGTCACCAGCGATTTCTTTTTCCTCCGGCGGCGTACGGAGGAGGCAGTGGCGTCTACCATTGGCGATCTGTGCCGGACCCGCCTGCCGGACCGGATGGGCATTCCTCCAGAGGAAATTCAGGTCCTCTCTCCCACGCGGAAGGGACCCACGGGGACTGCCAGCCTGAACCTGCTGCTTCAGGCCCAGCTCAATCCCCCTGCGCCGGATAAAAAGGAGAAAAAATGGGGAGATTTTTCCTTCCGGGAGGGAGACCGGGTGATGCAAATCCGGAACAACTATGATATACTATGGAAGAAGACCGATGGAACCCAGGTGGGAACTGGGATTTTCAACGGAGATATTGGCGTCATTACAGAAATTGACCTAAATGCTGAGCTCCTTACCGTGGTCTTTGACGACCGGCAGGCGGAGTATGACTTCGACATGTTGCGGGAGCTGGAGCTGGCATACGCTATGACAGTGCACAAGAGTCAGGGCAGCGAGTACCAGGCGGTGGTTTTGGCGGCCTGGTCCTGTGCGCCCAACCTACGGACCCGCAGGGTCCTCTATACGGCCATAACCCGGGCGAGAAAGCTCCTTGTGGTGGTGGGCAGGGAGGACATCCTCCAGACCATGACGGAAAACCAGCGCCAGAGCCGCCGGTACAGCGGCCTGAAGCTGCGACTGCAGGAGAAGGAGCAATGAGGGCGCTGTACCGTCTCCTGGATCTGCTCTTTCCCCCAAAGTGCGTCCTGTGCGGCAGGCTGCTGGAACGGGAGGAGACGGATCTGTGCGGCGCCTGCCGCCGGGAGGGACCGGTGTTTTCCGGAGGAGGAATGTCCATTCCCTTTGTGACCGCCTGGATGGCGGTCTACCGCTATGAAGGCCTTGCCCGGGACTCGCTCCTGCGTTTTAAGTTTGGGGGTCGCCAGAGCTATGCAGCGGCCTATGGGAGGCTCCTGGCGGCCAGGATCCAGGGGGAGCTGAGGGCGGAATTTGACCTCCTCACCTATGTGCCCGTGAGTCCCCGCCGCCGCTGGTCCCGGGGCTACGATCAGGTCCGGCTTCTGGCGGAGGCTGTGGGCCGGGAGCTGGGGCAGAAGCCGGTCCGGGCCCTGAAAAAGATCCGCCACAACCCGGCCCAGTCCTCCCTCCGGGAGCGGGAGCAGCGGCGGGCCAATGTGCTGGGGGCGTACCGGGCCGTTTGTCCCGAAGCCCTGGCCGGTCAGCGGATTTTGCTGTTGGACGACATCATCACCACCGGCGCCACCGTTTCGGAGTGCGCCAGGGTGTTGCAGACCGCCGGCGCTGCTCAGGTGCTGTGCGCGGCGGTGGCGGCCCGTGGGGACGGGCCAAAGTAACTTGACGATATGTAGGTGATACGCCATGAAAATACTTTCCAGAGATTTGGGCGTGGATTTGGGGACGGCCAACATCCTGGTTTACGCCGACGGCAAGGGGGTTGTCCTGCGCGAGCCCTCTGTGGTGGCGGTGGACAAGAACACCGGCAAAATTTTGCAGGTTGGCGCGGCGGCCCGGAACATGCTGGGCCGGACTCCAGGCAATGTGGTAGCGATGCGGCCTCTGCTGGGGGGCGTGATTTCCGACTATGAGATGACCCAGAGGATGCTGGCGCAGTTTTTCCGGAAGGCGTCCCGCCATGGACTGTTCAAGCCCCGTGTCATTGTCAGTGTGCCCAGCAGCATCACGGAGGTGGAGGAGCGGGCGGTGATTGGCGCCGCCATGGAGGCCGGCGCACGCCGGGTCTACCTGATCGAAGAACCCCTGGCCGCCGCGTTGGGAGCCAACCTGGACATTGCCGGTCCCGGCGGCCATATGGTGGTGGACATTGGCGGCGGCACCACGGACGTGGCGGTGCTGTCTATGAACGCAGTGGCTGTGTCCTCCTCCACCAAGGTGGCAGGAGACGCCATGGATGAGGCCATTATGCGCTATGTCCGCCGCAAGCACGGGGTGGTTTTGGGAGAAAATACGGCCGAAGAGGTCAAAATCACCATTGGTTGCGTCTATCCCCGGCCGGAAAATGCCAGTATGCTGGTCAAGGGCAGGGACTTGCGCACCGGCCTTCCCAAGGAGACCACCCTCCAGGCAGAGGAGATTCTGGAGGCTCTGAAGCGGCCTGCCCGGCAGATTGTGGACGAGATTTTCACCGTGCTGGAGCGAACGCCGCCGGAATTGGTGGCGGATTTGGCCCAGAACGGCATTGTGCTCACGGGAGGCGGCAGCCTCATCTGGGGCATGGAGCAGCTGATCCGGGAGCGGACGGAGCTTCCCTGCATCCTGGCCGACGATGCGGACTCTTGCGTGGCCTATGGCTGCGGCAAGAGCCTGGCCTGGATCAACCACATGCAGGAGGGCACCATCAATCTGGCCCGGCGGCGGCTGATGCAGGCTTGAGACCCCATTGGGAAGTTGGAAAATACCTTTGCGGAATGATGCCCCGGATGGGGAGAGGAACGGTTATGAGAGTCATACATTTGATATCCGGCGGTGATGTAGGCGGCGCGAAAACCCATGTGTTGTCCCTGCTGCAGGGCCTGAATCAGGCCCATCGGGTGCTGCTGGTCTGCTTTATGGAGGGGCCCTTTGCCCAGGAGGCCCGGGAAATGGGCATTCCCACCCAAGTGCTGCCCGGTTGGAACATTCCCCGGATCATTTGCCGCCTGGAGGAGCTGATCCGGACGGAGCACTTCCAGATCATCCATTGCCACGGCTCCCGGGCCAATCTCATGGGGTATCTGCTGAAAAAGCGGGTCCAGGCGCCGGTGGTCACCACGATCCACAGTGATCCCAAGCTGGATTACCTGGGCCGCCCCTTGAGCAATCTGACTTATGGCGCTGCCAATCGGGCGGCGCTGCGGCACCTGGATGATTGGATTTGCGTCTCCAGGCAGCTGCGGGATATGATGGTGGAGGCCGGGGTGGACCCCAGGGCTGCGTTTGTCATCAACAACGGCGTGGATTTTTCTCACATCCACGCCCCTGTGGGGAGAGGGGATTTTTGGAAGGCCCATGGGCTGCAGGTGGAGCCGGACTCTGTGGTGTTTGGCATCGCGGCCCGGATTTCACCGGTGAAGGACATTGGCTCCCTGATCCGGGCCTTTGCCGCTGCCGTTTCCCAGGAGCCAGGCATTCGCCTGGCCATTGCAGGCGACGGCGAGCAGCGCAAGGAGCTGGAGCAGCTGGCGGCCAAGCTCTGCCCGGCAGGGACGGTGGCCTTTTTGGGTTGGCTCACGGATACGGACAGCTTCTACAACGCCTTGGATGTGAATATGCTGACCTCCCTGTCCGAGGGCCTACCCTACGCCATTCCCGAGGGCGCGCGGATGCACTGTGCCACCATCTCCACCCACGTGGGGGCGGTTTCTCGCATTGTGATAGACGGGGAGACCGGCTTCCTGGTGCAGCCCGGGGATGTGGAGGCCCTGACGGAGCGGATGCTCCGCCTCACCCGGGACGGGGCCCTGCGGCAGCGTCTGGGTCAGGCAATTTTTGAGAAGGTCAAACGGGAGTTTTCCATCGATGCAACGGTCCGGACCCAGGTGGAGATCTATGAGACCATTCTGCGCCGTCTGAGCTACAGGAGGGGCCAGAAGGAGGGCGTCCTCATCTGCGGAGCCTATGGAAACGGCAATGTGGGTGATGAGACCATTCTGAAAGCCATTTTACAGCAACTGCGGGACCGCGATCCGGACCTTCCGGTGTGCGTGATGTCCAAGACCCCCCGGCGGACGGCTCTGCAGGCGAAGGCGTCCAGCATCTATACCTTCAACCATTTTCAGGTGCGCCGCCGGATGAGGGAGGCGAAGCTGTTCATCAGCGGAGGCGGCAGCCTGATTCAGGATGCCACCAGCACCAGATCCCTGTGGTTCTACCTCTACTGCATCTGGACGGCTCACCGGAAGGGCTGCCGGGTGATGATGTACGGCTGCGGCATTGGGCCGGTGAAGAGAAAGCTGAACCGGTGGATGGCGGCGAAGGTGCTGAACGCCTGTGTGGATCTCATTGCATTGCGGGACCCGGATTCTGCCCTGGAGCTGGAAAAGCTGGGGGTAACCCGCCCGGAGTGCCATGTGACGGCGGACCCGGCCCTGCTGCAGACGGTGCCTGAGGGAGCGGAGCAGAATTATGTCCGTTACCGCGAAGCTGCAGGTCTGAAGGAGGGGGGAGCATACTGCCTGTTCGCCCTGCGCCCCTGGGGGACGGCGAAGCGCCGCCTGGCGGCCTTTGCCGCTGCCGCAGAGTACGGCTGGAAGGCCTACGGGATGACGCCGGTGTTTTTCCTCCTGGAGCCGGATAAGGACCGGGAGATTACCCAGGCGGTGGCGGAGCTGGTCCGTTGCCCCAAGCTGCTTTTGCCGCCGGTGGGGGACGGAGAGGTCATCTGCGCCTTGATGCGGGACATGCGCATGGTAGTTTCCATGCGGCTCCACGCCTTGATTTTTGCCTCCGGGCAGGGGACTCCCGTGGTGGGGATCTCCTATGACCCCAAGGTCAGCGGCTTTATGGACTATTTGGGACAGGAGCATTACATCAGCGTGGAGGAGGTGACAGACGGCGCTTTGTGTGACCTGATGGACGGTGCAGCTGCCAGCGAATCGGTGGAGGCGGCGACTGTGGCCCGCCTGCGGGAGCTGGCCGGACAGAACGGCAGCTACGCCTGGCGCTTCCTGCAGGAAGAGGCGGGAAGCGAAAGGGACAAATAAAGCAGGGGCCTGCTGCGAGTGGAAGAGTAGACTGCCCCCCTGCAGGAGGTTCCAAAATCCTGCAGGGGCGAGTCCAGACTCGCCCACATTTGCAGCAGGCCCCGTTTATCAGGTGGTGGGGCAGGTTTTATAGCCGCATTCGGTGGAGCAGCCGGCGCTGCAGGAGGCGTCCTGGGAGCTGGAGCCGTCGCAGCCCCGGGGGTAGAACTGCTGCACCGGGAAGGCGATGCGGGAGAACATCTCGCAGGGGTCCTCTGCACAGCCCAGGTTGTCGCAGCACTCCTTGGTGGGGATGGAGTAGTCAAAGGTGGGAACCAGCAGCTGCACATCCCGCTCCAGGCGGATGATGGAGAACTGACCCAGGGTCACGTACAGCCGGCGGCTCTCTCCGGAGAGGACCAACTCGTCATCAAAGAGATTCCGGATGCCGGTGGGAAGCTGATTGAGACAAGGCTCGCCGCCGGGGCAGTCGCAGACCTCCCGAATGCGGGCGGAGAGAATCATGGGGTCCAGCACCTCCACCACGGCGGTGGGATGGTTGAAGGAGCGGCGGGTCCGTCCGTCCAGGTCCCCCAGGACGGTGTCGCTGGTGAAAATCTTGGCGCAGCTGTCCTCCCCACAGAGGACGGCGCGCTTGGAGAAGACCGCCAGACCGCAGAGGGTGGCGGGCTTGGTGCCGCCTACGATGGCGTCGGCCAGAATCCGGTAGTAGAATGTGATGTCGATGCAGTAGTGGTTGCGGTTGAATGCCACAGGCTCCACGTCGATGTAAGCGTATACCAGCTCCGCGCAGCGGGCCTTAGCCCCGGCGGAGGCGTCCAGAAGCGCCTGGGACTCCCGGGTCAGGTAAACCCGCAGATCCTCAATGCAGTCCTTGTCTCTGCAGCTGTCCGTCACTTTTCTGGTATGAATGCTGACGGCCTCCCGCAGGTCCTCGGGCCGGCAAGTCGATTGCTCAGACATACGAAAACCTCCTGTTCTGTCATGGCCGGGGAACTCCCGGCAAAAGCAAGGTCTTGCTTTCAAATCATTTTATGCTGCCGCAGCCCGGCTGTGCAGGCGTGAAGAGAAAATTCGATTTACAAATGGGCGAAAACATGGTAATATCTGTACCATAGGTAAAAGAGAAAGAGCAGGTGTGCTTTTTGAAGATTGATGTGATGGGCGTGCTGTTCGACAATGTGACCATGGAGCAGGCGCTGGACCGGGCGGAGACCCTGATGGAAGCCAAGGCAAGCGCCTATTGTGTGACGCCCAATGGAGAAATTGTCTGGGAGGCGATGCAGGACCCCGCTTTCCGGAGCATTTTGAATGAGGCAGACCTGGTCCTGCCGGACGGAGCCAGCGTGGTGCTGGGCTCCCGGATTTTGGAGCGTCCCCTGCAGGAAAAGGTGGCGGGGATCGCCTTTGCCGAGGCTCTGGTGCAGCGCATGGCTGCCCGGGGCGGGCGGCTGTATTTGCTGGGCGGCAGGCCTGGGATTGCAGAGAAAGCGGCGGAAAATTTAACAGCCAAGTACCCCGGACTCGTCATCTGCGGCACGGCAGACGGTTACTTCCGGGATGAGGCCGCCGTGGTGGAGCAGGTGCGCAAGGCAGAGCCGGATGTACTATTTGTCTGCCTGGGCGCGCCCAAGCAGGAGCGGTTTATGGCGGCTCACCGGCGGGAGCTTCAGACCGGTCTGATGATCGGCCTGGGAGGGAGCCTGGATGGCTTTGCCGGCGTGGTGAAGCGTGCGCCTCAGTGGATGATCCGCTGCAACCTGGAGTGGCTGTACCGGCTGATGAAGGAGCCCTCCCGGCTGGGACGCATGATGCGCCTGCCCAAATTTGTGCGCGCCTGCAAAAAGCAGCGGCAGCTGGAGGAAAAGGAAGGCGGGGCCCATGGGTAAGCTGATTGTGCTGGAGGGAACCGACGGCTCCGGAAAGTCCACCCAGTTTCATCTGCTGACCCAACGCCTGGAGGCGGAGGGAGTGGCGTTTCGGAAGCTGGTGTTTCCCCAGTATTCTGAGCCCTCCTCGGCCCTCATTCGGATGTATCTGAACGGCGAGTTTGGCCGGCATCCCGGGGACGTGAACGCCTATGCCGCCACCGCCTTTTATGCGGTTGACCGCTACGCTTCCTTTCAGAAGGTGTGGCGGAAGGAGTATGAGGCAGGCGGGCTCATCCTTTCGGACCGGTACACCACTTCCAATGCGGTGCACCAGGGCTCCAAGCTGGCCCCTCCCCAGCGGCGGGCCTTTTTCCAGTGGCTGGAGGAATTTGAATGCGACCGGCTGGGTCTTCCCAGGCCGGATTTGGTGATTTATTTGGATGTGCCCACAGATTTGACGGAGGTCATGCTCCGCAAGCGGGAGCGGGATACCCACACCAGGGGGGACATTCATGAGCAGGACCTCCATTACCTCCGCCTGTGCCGGGAGACGGGCCAGGAAGCGGCTGCATATTTTCACTGGCACATCATTTCCTGCGACCGGGAAGGCGCCTTGCGGCCGATTTCGGAGATTCACCAGGATATTTACAACCTGGTACAGACTTGTTTAAAGGAGTGACGGATATGGTGTATATCTTGTTGGGCAAGGGCTTTGAGGAGATTGAGGCAGTGACCCCTGGAGACCTGCTCCGGCGGGCGGGAGTGGAGACGGCTTACGTGGGCCTTGGCGGCCTGGAGGTGACCGGCTCTCACGGCATGACGGTGCGGGCAGATTTGACCCTGGAGCAGATGGACCTGACTCAGCTGGATATGATCGTCCTGCCTGGCGGCCTGGGTGGGGTGGCATCCATTCGGGGCTGCCGGCAGGCCATGGAGGCGGTCCGGTTCGCTTATGAGAACGGCAAATATGTGGCTGCAATCTGTGCCGCGCCTACCATTTTGGCGGAGCTTCACATAACAGATGGGAAATGGGCGGTCTGCTATCCTGCTCCGGAGCTGGAGAAGCAGATGCAGGCCTCCGTGCTCCGGCCTGAAGAGGCCGTGGCGCGGGATGGGACGGTGATCACCGCCGCTTCGGCCGGTTGCGCCATTCCCTTTGCCCTGGAGCTGGTGGAGGCCCTCAAGGGCGAGGAGGCGGCCCAGGCGGTGGCCGACCAGATTGTGATCCGGTGAGAAAGCGCCGGGAAAAACAGGAGGATTACCCATGCCAAAGCGTGATAAGTTGGACAAATCCCAGGAAGAAGGTCAAGGCCCGGAGGAGCTGGATATTACGCAGATCCTGTCTGAGGTCAATGATTATGAGGAGCTTGGCCCGGATCAATCGGCCATGGATGCCTATGGAATGACAGATCCGGCACTGGGGGATGTGGACCGTATTTTGCGGGAGGTCCGGGAAGAACTGGGCGAGTCAAAGGAAGCGCCTCGGGAAACCGGGGAGGTGGAAGACGCCGCTTCCGGCGGAGAATTCCGGGACCAAGAGTATCGGGATGCCTTTGACGAAAGCTTTGAGCGGGCCTTTCAGGGGGAAGGGGAAGAGATCCAGGAGGAGGCGGAGCCCAAACCCACCCGCCGCCACAGCCGGCGGAAGAAATCAGGCCGGCCTCCCATGAAGAAAAAGGGGACCGGACTTTTGGGAATTCCCCATTTTCTCAGCACCCTGATTTTATGCGCCATCATATTGGCGGTCAGCGTCACCTTGGCCCGGGTGGTGTGGCTTTGGGCGGACGATGTGCTGGCCCTGACCAAGGAGGAAAAGGTGGTTACCGTGACCATTGCGGACACAGACACCATGGGGGAGATCACCCAAAAGCTGGCCCAGGCGGGTTTGGTCCGCTATCCCCGCCTGTTCAACTTCTACAGCGACCTCACCGGCGCACGGGAGAAAATCAGTGCCGGAACCTTCAAGCTGAATTGCATGTATGATTATCACGCTCTGGTGGATGCTTTGGGCCGTTCCTCCTCCGACCGGAAGGTTGTGACGGTGACCATTCCGGAGGGCTATGAGTGCAGGCAGATTTTTGAGCTTCTGGAGAAAAACGAGGTTTGTACAGCGGAGGAGTTGCGCAATGCGGCTCAGAACGGAGATCTGGGCGAGTTTTGGTTCCTGAAGGATGTAAAGCGGGACGGTCCCAACTGTCTGGAGGGCTTCCTGTTCCCGGATACCTACGATTTTTATACTTCCGATGATCCGGAGCGGGTGCTGCGGAAGCTCCTTCGGAACTTTGACTACCGCTTTGACGAGGAGATGGAGGCGGACCTGACCAGCCTCAACCAGTGGCTGGGTGAGAAGCTGGCAGGCTTCGGCTTCTCGGAGGCAGAGATTAAGAGCCGGTATTTGTCCATCCGGGATCTGGTGACCGTCGCCTCCATGATTGAGCGGGAGACTGCCGGCTCCGGTGAGAGCGGGAGAATCGCTTCCGTCATTTACAACCGGCTTTGCGATCCGGCCTATCCCTATCTGAACATCGACGCCACCATTCAGTACGCCCTGGGAGAGCGGAAGGCCAACCTGACCCAGGCGGACACCCAAATTGACAGCCCCTACAACACCTATACCAACCCCGGTCTTCCGGCCGGCCCCATATCCAATCCCGGCCTGAACAGCCTGAAGGCGGCCCTGCATCCGGAGGAAACGGCGTACTATTTCTATGCTTTGGACGAGGACCGCACCCACCACTTCTCGGAAACCTTGGAGGAGCATGAGCAATTTCTGGAGAGCTTAGGAAATGGAAGAGACGATGACGAAGAGACCCAGGAGCCTTGAGCTCCTGGCCCCCGCCGGGGATATGGAGCGGCTGACCATGGCGGTGCTGTACGGCGCGGATGCGGTGTATTTGGCAGGCACCAGCTTCGGGATGCGCTCCTTCGCAGGGAACTTCACCCCGGAGGAGCTACCCCGGGCGGTGGCCCTTGCCCATGAGCGGGGGGTTCGGGTCCATGTGACGGTGAACACCATGCCCCGGGGAGACGAGGTGCCCCGGCTGCCGGGGTACCTGGAGGAGCTGGATGCTGCCGGGGTAGACGCGTTGATTCTGGCGGACCTGGGGGCCTTCATGCTGGCGGGGCGGTATGCGCCCCACTGTGAGCGGCACATTTCCACCCAACAATCCATTGCCAACAGCGTCTGCGCCCGGGCCTGGTATGACCTGGGGGCCAGCCGGGTGGTCCTGGCCCGGGAGCTGAGCCTGGAGGAGATCCGGCGCATCCGCCAGGAGACCCCCAGGGAGCTGGAGCTGGAGACCTTTGGACACGGGGCCATGTGCGTCTCCTACTCCGGACGGTGTTTGCTGTCCAACTACATGACGGGCCGGGACTCCAACCGGGGCGCTTGCGCCCAGCCCTGCCGCTACCAGTACGCCCTGATGGAGGAGAAGCGGCCTGGGGAGTATTTTCCCGTGTTTGAAGATGAAAGGGGAACCTACATTCTCAATTCCCGGGATATGTGCATGATCGATCACCTGCCGGACCTGATGGAGGCGGGGGTGGACTGCATCAAGCTGGAGGGGCGGGCCAAGTCTGCCTACTATGCCGCCATCGTCACAGGCGCCTACCGGCATGGCATTGATGCCGCCGCAGGGGGAACGCCCTTGGACCCGGTATGGAGGGATGAGGTGGAGCATGTGTCCCACCGGATCTACTCCACAGGGTTCTATTATGGCTTCCCTGGCCAGTATACGGAGAGCTCCCGGTATATCCGCCAGTGGCAGATTTGCGCTTTGGTGCTGGACTGCGGCAGTGACGGCATGGCCACCATGAGTCTGCGGAACAAGTTTGCCGCCGGGGACACGGTGGAGCTGGTGGGGCCAGATACCCGTCCCTTTTCCTTCCAGGCCCCGGTCATGCAGGGAGAAGACGGCACGGACCTGAGGGAGCCCAGGACGCCGCAGATGGTGTTCCGCATGCAGCTTCCCCGTCCGGTTCCTCCATATTCCATTTTGCGCCGGGCGGTGGAGCTGTCAGCGCAATGACAAAACCGGCATCCTTCCGCTGTCATGGGAAGGATGCCGGTTTTCCATGGGAACAGGAGCCTGGGGAGATCACTGAATGTGGGTGTGGTTGTTGATGTGGTCTTCACAATAGCAGTAATAGCCCTTGCATTTGGAGCAGTAGCGGAATTCCAACTCCGGGTTGGTCACATCGGTGCGGCCGCAGACGGTGCATTTGTGGGTGTAGGGGGCTTCCGGCCGGGCGGTGGAGGCAGTGTAAGAGCCTGCGCCGGGGAAGGGAACCTGCTTTCCCCGCTTGCCTGAGGACATCTTTTTCTTCACCCGGTTTGCATTTACTTGCCAGGAGATGGGGAAAATGTTCAGGAAGTCCTTGCCAAGGTACAGGAAGTAGTTGGCTAAGGCGAAAAGCGGAAGAAGATTGAAGGGGAATACCGAAAAACTCAGCAGCTGCAGCAGGAAAATCAAGAGATTCAAAATGCCCAGCCAGCGGGCCTTGATGGGGATGATGAAAAAAACCAGGAAGGTGGTTTCCGGATACAGGGTGGCGAAAGCCAGAAACAGGGAGGTGTTCAGGGAATCGGCAGAGACGGGGACGTTCAGCAGGAATCCGGCAAGGTCCAGGAACAGGATGCCGGTCAGGTAATACAGGTTGAATCGAAATCTGCCCCAGGTATTTTCCAGCGCCTTTCCCAGCTGAATGTAGAAAATGACGGCGATGATCACCCACAGATAGCTGTAGGATTGCAAGCTCAGGGTGATGAAGGTAACCAACCGCCACACCTGGCCATGCAAAATGGCGTTCCGGTCAAAGCAGAGCAACCAGTACAGGGTATTGCTGGGGTCGATCATGGAAAAAATGTAAGTGATGACATTGAGACCAATGACCCAGAGCATCAGATTGGGAATTCCTTTTTTCTGATTGCGGTAGCAGAAGCGTTCAAATTTTCCGCGCAGATTTTTCAACGGGCCTCACTCCTTTGTAATTCGTAGACTATTCTACTGGGTTTGCCGGGAAAAGTCCATAGATTTTCTATGAATTTTCCAGTAAAATCCTAACCAAACCGGCAGGGTTTCAGACGGCCCGCAGAACCTGCCGGATTTCCTCTGAAAATTACAAAAATTCTCTTGACTTTTGCGGCAGCCGGCATATAATGAGGGAAGAAATTGAATAGGCCTTATCAAGAGTGGCGGAGGGAACGGCCCGATGAAGCCCGGCAACCTGTTGATTCAAGGTGCCAAATCCGGCGTCAGACGAAAGATGAGGGTTCGTATTGCAAAACGTTCCGAATCTTCGGAACGTCTTTTTTTGCTGCAAACGTCCTGTACCCGGAGCTTTTGGAAAGGAACTGGAGAGAACAGAAAGGAATAGAACGACTATGGAAAAAAGACTCTTTACTTCAGAATGTGTGACAACCGGCCACCCGGACAAGGTGGCCGACCGGATTTCGGACAGCATTCTGGACGCCTGCCTGGCCCAGGACCCCAATTCCCGGGTAGCTTGTGAAACCCTGGTGACCACGGACTTTTGTTGCATTTCCGGCGAGATTACCACCAGTGCGGCGGTGGACTATGAAGCCATTGCCCGTCAGGTGATCCGGGACATCGGCTACACCCGGCCGGAGGATGGCTTCTGCGCCGATACGGTGGAGATCCAATGCCGGATTCACACCCAGTCCCCGGACATTGCTTTGGGAACCAATGACCAGGTGGGCGGCGCGGGAGACCAAGGCATGATGTTCGGCGGCGCCTGCAACCAGACCCCGGAGCTGATGCCTCTTGCCGGTGCGATTGCCAGAGCCCTCACCAACCGGCTGACCCAGATGGTGGCGGAAAACCCCCACTTGCGCCCCGATGGAAAGGCCCAGGTGACTGTGGAATTTGACGAGGCGGGCAGGCCGGTGGGGGTGGAGACCGTGGTGGTGTCCATCATGCACAGCCCGGACTTTGCCATTGAGAATTTGCGGCAGTATGTGAAGGAAATGGTCATTGCGCCGGTGCTGGCCGGGTATGGCTTTGACATCCGGGACGTGGATCATATCTATATCAACCCCACCGGCAAATTTGTTGTGGGCGGTCCTGCCGGGGACACCGGCCTCACCGGCCGGAAGATCATTGTGGATACCTATGGCGGCTATTTCTGCCATGGCGGCGGCGCTTTTTCCGGAAAAGACCCCACCAAGGTGGACCGGAGCGCCGCTTACATGGCCCGGTATATGGCCAAGAACGTGGTTGCCGCCGGGCTGGCCGAGCGGGTGCAGGTGGAGCTGGCCTACGCCATTGGCGTGGCGCAGCCAGTATCCATTTTGGTGGATACCTATGGCACCGGGCGGATCGGTGACGACGCCCTCACGGAGCTGCTGCGCCGGACCTTCCACTTGACCCCGGCCGGGATCATCAAGACCCTGGATCTGCGGCGGCCTATTTTTGCAGAGACTGCGGCCCGGGGCCATTTTGGCATGGAAAAGGACCGGCCCTGGGAGAAGACTGACCGGGCCCAGGAGCTACTCCGCCTGGCGGGCATTTAAATATCGGCAAGAGACGGCGGCCAATGTGCAGGCCTGTTCTTTCTTGGTAGTCTGGACGCGGATGTGCGCCCAACCGGGAGAGAACAGGCCTGTTTTTTCGGTGTGGTATTCTATGGAAACAGCGTATAGTTCCCCTTCCTGCGCATATGGTGTTCCCAAGACCTACCTGGGTGCAGCTGGGAGGTTTGCCATGCTCTTGCGGTACTTTAAGAAAAATTAAGAATTTTTTTGCAGAAGTTTGTAACAACTTGGATGCAATTTGCGTCTATATAAATAAAGGAGGAAATGCATCAGTCTGTTTGGGACAAGCTTGGAAGGAGGCGAAGGGAAAATGGAAAGCAGAGAGCTTTATATGATGTGGATCAACTGGGAGGAGCAAATTGTGTCCTTCCATGAGGTGCCTGGCTTTGACCGCCTGCCCTTCGGGACGGAGGAAAATTGGCAGGCCAACATCCGGATCCTTCTGACGGAAGGCTTCCGGTTTCAGTGAAGGGGGCGGTTGTGATGAAATGGAAACGAGCTGTGGCAGTGCTGCTGCTTTGCGGCCTGCTTCAGGGCTGTGGGCTGGCGCCGTCTTTTGCGGACCCGGAGCGAAGCGCGGGGAAAATTGTGCTCCAGGTCTCCGTGGAGGCGATGCCCGCCGACACGGCCTGGGACCGGGTGTATACGGAGCCTGTGAAAATAGAGGCGATCCTGGATTACATCCAGGCGCTGCATACGGTCCCACCGGAGACCGGTGAGCAGGAAGTCAAGGAGGAGGCCACCTGTAAAATTACCCTGCATTACTCAGCCGGTGCAGATAAGGTCTATTATATGGCGGGGGAGTCCTACCTGCGGGAGGGAGAGGCAAACTGGATGCGCCTGGAGGCCCATCCGGAGATAAGCCTGCGGGAGATTCTCCGGGAAAATCAAAGCGATTTGACGCAAGTCTTTACACCTGGCGAAAGCGTTGGGCATAGGGATCATTTCACATAATATTGGGCCTGGGCGTTCCACGGGGAAGCGGCCCTTTGCAGGGATGGAGAACAAGACGCTTATTTTTTTGAAAGAGGTTTGCATACACTATGTTCAGAGAAATGAGAAGAAAGCGGCAGGCATTGCCCCAGGAAGGAATGGATGCCGTGCTGCAGAAAGGCACCTCAGGCGTGCTGGCGGTATCCGGCGATCATGGCTATCCCTATGCCGTGCCGCTCAGCTATGTTTATGATGGGAAAGCCCTCTATTTTCATTGTGGGAAAGCCGGACATAAGCTTGATGGGATCCGCCGGGATGCGAAGGCGTCCTTCTGCGTGATTGATCAGGATCAGGTTGTACCGGAAGAGTATACGACTTATTTCAGAAGCGTGATTGTGTTCGGACAGATCCATGAAATCACGGATGACAGCGAAAAGTGGGCGGCGATGGAAACGCTGGCAATCAAATATGCGCCGAATGATACCGCTGCCAGACGGGAACAGGCCATCCAGCGGGAATGGAAACCACTTTGTGTACTGAAAATGGATATTGACTGCATGACCGGAAAAGAAGCAGTCGAATTGGTTGCGAAAAAACAGAAAAAAGAGAATTAAATATTGCTGAAGATAAACCTACGGGAGATTCTCCGGGAAAATCAAAGCGATTTGATGCCATCATGGACAGCGCCCTTTTGCCATCGCACAAATTGGCCAGCCCCAAGGGATGAGGCTGGCCAATTGTTGTTGTTTGATGCAGGTCGATATCCCTGGTGGAAACATTGGGTGGAGCGGTTATTTTACATAATATTGGGCCTGGGCGTTCCACAGGGAAGCATAGAGGCCCTTTGCCTCCAGGAGGGTTTCGTGGCTGCCCCGCTCCACCAGCCTGCCCTCCTGGAAGACCAGGATATCCTGGCAGAACCGGCAGCTGCTCATGCGGTGGGAGATATAGATGCTGGTTTTGTCCCGGACCAGCTCGTCAAAGCGGCTGTAGATTTCATATTCGCTGAGGGGGTCCAGGGCAGCGGTGGGTTCATCCAGGACCACGAAGGGGGCGTCCTTATATAGTGCCCGGGCAATGGCCAGCTTTTGGGCTTCGCCGCCGCTGACATTCTCGCCGGCTTCATCCACAGCGGAAATGGGGGTCTCCAGCTTTTGCCCCATGGCTCGGACCCGATCCGCTACGCCGGCCTGCTCCAGGCAGCGCCACAGCCGTTCTTCGTCAAAATGGAGGCTGGCAGCCACATTCTGCCCCACGGGGAAGGGAAACAGCTGGAAATCCTGGAAGACCACGCCGAAGAGGGCCTGATACTGCCGGTAGTCGTATTTTCGGATATCCACGCCGTTCAGGGTGATGTAGCCTTCCGTCGGGTCATACAGGCGGCACAGGAGCTTGATGAAGGTGGTCTTTCCTGCGCCGTTCAGGCCCACCACTGCCATTTTGTGCTTCAGGGTCAGTTTGCAGGACAGATCCTTCAGCACTGGCTCTGTGCTCCCGGGGTATGCAAAGCTCACGTGGTGGAATTCAATCTCGTACACATGATCCTGCCGCTTTTCCGTGGGAATGGTGCCGGTGTGGGTGCTTTTCAGGGCCAGGAAGTCTAGAAAATGGCCCAGATAGTTCACCATGCGCCGGACGCGCATGCTGCTGTACAGAATACGGGAAATGTCATTTTGAAATGCAGCCAGAGCTCCTACATACTGGGTGAAGGAGCCGATGGAGACGGCTCCGGCCATCACCTTCAGCAGCACCAGAAGATAGGCGTAGATGGAGGAGACCCCTGCCAACGCCGTATTCAGCAAATGAAAGGCCCGTTCGCTTTTACACATCTTCACATATACGGGCCGGGCGATGTCCATGTAGCGCCTGTAGTTTTCCTTCAGCATGTCTCCCATATCATATAGCCGGATGACCTTACCAGCGTCAATGTTGCAGAACACATGCATCAGGAGATAGGAGAGGCCGTTTTCTGCATCCACATGTTCGACGCTATTCTGATGTTCCTGGCTTTGGTAGCGCCGGTTGACACGACTGCTGAGGTAGCAAGTGCCGCCCACCACCAGCCCAAGGCTGATCAAGTTTGGCATGGGACTGCACAGGACTGTGAGCAGTCCGCCATTCCGGGTTGGGGCAAGGCAGAGGGAGACGATCAAAACCAAGGCTGTCAGGGCGGAGAGCATGCTTTTCAAAAGGCTTTGAAATTGGGTTACAAGGCCAAAGAGTCCGCCATGGAACCTGGAGAACTGCTCTGTACTGGTGACCGATTTGGCCACATCTGGGTCGCTGATGGTTGCATAGTTCAGGTCCATGGCCTTTTCCCGAAGCAGCCGGGTGAGGCCGTGGAATATCTGATTACCCAGCAGATTTCTCCGGCTGGAGAAATAGTCTGTCAGTAATCCTAAAATCAGACTGGAGCCCAACAGCCACAGGGCAGACCAGGCGGCAGCCTGAAAATTTCCTGCCATGAGGCGATCAATGAGCCGGGCGGTGAAAAACAGGGACACATAAGGTGACCAGGCCTCCAGCATGGCTTGCAGGATGCTTTGAGGCAAAATAGAGGCGTCCATTGTTCGGACGAGATTCAAAAGCCGGAAAGCTTTGCGGTAATCCTCCCGAAATGTGGATTGTTTACCCATTTTCTTCTCCCTCCTTCAGCTGGTAGTAATGGGACTGGATTTGGAACATGTGGGCATAGCTACCAGCTTGAGCCATGAGGGCGTCATGGGTGCCGCTTTCTGTAATGTGGCCGTTCTCCAGGAATATTACCCGGTCGCAGAAGCGGGTAGAGCTGAGCCGGTGGGAGATGAAGACGCAGGTCTTGCCCTGGGCGAACTGGTTGTAATGCTGGTACATGTCCAGCTCTGCCAAGGGATCCAGAGCTGCGGTGGGTTCATCCAGGAGAAGCATGGACGCGTTCTTGTATAGGGCCCGGGCCAGCATGAGCCGCTGCATCTGGCCACCGGACAGCTCCACGCCCTCTTTGTCCAATGTCCGGAGCAGGGAGGTTTCCGCCCCCTTGGGCAGGCTCTCCACCTTTTCGGCCAGGCCGGCCAGGCGGAGGCTCTCACGAAGCCGGGCCTCGTCAATCTGGTCATTGGGGGTGCAAGCTACGTTGGAAGACAGCGGGAAGGCGAAGGCAAATACTTCTTGGAACACCACGGAAAATTCCTGGAAGTAGTCCTCCGGGGAGAGGGTGGACACGTCCACGCCGTCCAGGAGGATTTTTCCTTTGGTGGGATGATACAGACCGCACAGGAGCTTCACCAGGGTGGACTTTCCTGCGCCGTTGGCGCCCACCAAAGCCAGCTTTTCCCCTGGGTGGAGGGTCAGACTCACGTCCTCCAGGGCGTAGTCCTGGCTCTCCGGATACTGGAAATACACATGCTCCAGCCGCAGCTCATGGGCGCGACCGGGGTTGGGAACTTGGACCTTGGGCGGGGCAGCCTGTTTTTTAGCTTGTGGAAGTTCCTCCATAAACAGGCGGTAGTGGCTCAAAATATCGCTGTTGCTTTTCAAATTGGAACATTGCTCGGCCAGGCCAGACAGCCAGGCGCTGATGCCGGAGGCCACACCGGCGAAGAGAATGAAATCTGCTACGGACAAGCTGCCCGTCACCATGCGGGAAATGAGATAACCATAGACCAGACCGTCCCGGAGAAGGATCAGCAGCTGCTTGCCCAGCTGGAGGGTGAATAGCTTGCGGCAGTAGGCGCTGGAGCGGGACAGATGCAGACCGATCAAGCTGTCCAAGGTACCCAAAAGCCAGGCCTTCATGTTGTACAGGTGAATATCCTTGGCGTACTTGCTATCCATGATGCGATTGGCCACGCGTATGATATTCTCGTTCGATTTGGCTTCCACTTCGAAATGTGCGTTTTGCAGCCGGTTTTTCCTGCCGTTCAGCAGGGCAATCCCAAAAGTGGTTGCCAGGATGACCAAGAGAATCCACGGGTTGAGCTGTGCGGAAATGAGGAAGTACACCACAAACCCGGCTATTTGACACAGGCTGTTTCCAGCGGCCAGAACCAGAGCTTCGATGCCGATTTCATCTCCGGCATAGATGGATTGCTGCGCCATCATCATACTGGCTTGCCCGGCGGGGCTTTCTGCCTGCTGATAGCTCCTGGTGACACAGCGCGCCAGGAATTTGTGGCCCATATCCAAGCGGAAGAAAAACGGAATGCTTGTGAGCCGGTCCTGGCAAAAGGATTTTCCCAGATTTAAGAAGGTCAGTGCCGAGGCAAGGGCCAGGATGGTCCAGGCGATGGTTTGCCACGGGCTGCCGGTTTGGTACATCCGTACCACCACGCTGGGTAACCCCACTGCCAGGAGAGGAGCGGCCACCTCGCAGACAATAGACAGCGGTAGGAGGAAGAAATAGGCGGGTCCCTCCTGCTGCCGGAGCTTGCCCCAGGCATAGATCACATTGCGCCACGCCGGAATCTTCGGCGGCTTGGGGGCTTTGGAAAGATCCATAGAAATCAACTCCTTGTTTGGTATAGCCATATCCTAGCAAAAAACGCCCCGGCTGGGGCGTTCTTTGCACCAAATGTCTGTGGGGATGCACGAAATGCAAATATAGCTGGCGTCAGCACCTTGCCGTCCACCGGGGGCGTGTGCGTATCACGAGAGCGAACCCTGTGAATGGACCAGGGCAGCGCAAAGACGCCCAAGGGGCGGTGTAGCGTCCATGGGGACGTAGGGTGCGGCATCCTTGACGCACCGGCGGCGCCAGGTTTTGTGATCGTAGCATTTTGGCGAATCCGGGCTTTCCTTACAGAGCTGTTTTTGGGATCTTCCGGCCCTAGGGGTGCGCACATGGTGATTGGGGGGAGGTCAGGGGCAAAAGCACCTCGGCGGCAAAGATGCCAGGCTGGTTTTGCAGGTTCAGAAAGCCCTGATATTGGTCCACCAGGACCTTCACCCGCTTCATGCCCAGGCCGTGATTGCCCCGCTTTTTGGAGATGTAGTTCCGCTCGTCAAAGTCCAGCTCCTCTTTGGCGGAGTTTTGCACGGAGAGATAGAGCTGATGCTTGACCACGGCGCAATAGACCCGGAGAAACCGCCCCTCAGGCGGAATTTTTTCGCAGGCCTCCACGGCGTTGTCCAGGAGGTTGCCCAAAATCACACACAGGTCCACATCACTCACAGAGAGCTGCTCCGGCAGTTCCGCTGCGCAGTCTAAGGCGATGTCCTTCTGCCGGGCCAGGGAGAGCTTGCTGTTGAGGACGGCGTCCACCATGAGATTGCCGGATTTGACGTAAGTGTCCACCTGGCTCAGATCCTGCTCCAAAGCGTCCAGATATCCGGCCAGGGCGTCCAGCTGGCCCATGGCCATGTGAGCCTTCAGGACCTGGATGTGATTGTGATAGTCGTGCCGCCAGCCGCGCATGTTCAGGTAGATGGTTTTGATCTCCTCGTACTGGTGGGTGAGGACGGAGGACTGAAAGTCCCGGGTGCTGCGCTCGTAGCCGGTCTGGTAATGGCGCAGGGTGTACTCCAGGACGGAAAACAGTCCGAAGCCCAGGCCCAAACACAGAGCCGGCAGGGGACGGAAGTGGGGCAGCACCCCGAGGACCAGATACAGCGCCCCCCAGGCGGCCCCGGCAAAGGGGGACAGCTGCCCCCGCTTCCAGGCGAGCTGGCATTGCAGCGTCAGGCACAGGGCCAGGGTCAGGCTGACGGTCCAGGGAAAGGGCAGTGTTGACAGCCGGAGGGGGAAAAGGCCATGGGGACGGAGCCCAGTGGCAGCCTGTCCCAGAGCCGTAAGGATGGTCAGCACCAGGCCGGGAAGGATGGTTTGCTTCCACTGCAGGGGAAACAGCTCCTGGTCATAGAAAAAGGTATAGGCCAGAAGCAGCAGCGTCACAAGGACCCAGCCCAAGGCAGGTATCCCCAGAAAAGCGGAGGCGGTCAGGAGCAGCAGGCCCAAAAGCGCTGTAACCAGGTCCTTGACAGGGCCCCTGGCCAGGTTTCCCATGGTCCAGAGGTCGTAGCTGTACAACCCAAAGCATAAAAATGAACAGAGCAGGGATTCCATCGGATGCAGTCCCTCCTATATGTGTGGAAATGGATTGCTGGCCTGCCTACCCCGGAACCGGTCCAGGCAAGCCCGGTTGACGGCCTCCCATTTCCCACGGGGGATGGGGAGGCGAATCCCGGAATCCATCTCCACAGCAGTTTTGGTAATGGCAGCCACATGATCCAGGCAGATGAGATAAGACCGGTGGAGGCGGAAGAAGCCGCCGCCCACCAGGGCGTCTTCCCATGCCTGGATGCCTTTTCGGCTCTCCAGGTCCCCACGGGTGGTGTGGAGTACGGTGGTGTGGCCGAAGCTCTCCAGGTAGGAAATCTCCGCCAGGGGCACCCGGCGGCAGACGTCTCCGGCCTCTACCAGAACCTCCGGCTCCTGCCGGGCCAGGCGGGACTGTGCCAGGGCCAGGCAGCGGAAGAGCTCCTCCTCCTTCACCGGCTTCATGAGATAGGACACAGCCTCCACGCCGTATCCGGCAAAGACAAAGTCCGGGGTTCCGGTGATGAAGAGAATCTGTAGACGCTCCCGCCGCTGCCGCAGCTTCCGGGCCAGCTCCATGCCGTTCATCTGTCCCATGAGGATGTCCAGCAGGAGAATGTCCGCAGAAGGCTCATCCTCCCAGGCGAACAGAAGGGCTTCGGCAGAGGGGTAGCAGGTGATTTGGCAGGCTTCCCCCTGCCCGGCGCACCAACCGCTCACCAGCTGGGAGAGGAGCCGGGCCTGGGCGGGTTCGTCATCACAGATGGCAAAGTGAATCATGGGAACCTCCTGGTTGTGAAATAAGAGAAAGGACCGCCCCATGGCGGAGCAGCCCATGCCACTCCGCCATGCAACCGGTCCAAGCTTTTTACAGATCGCAGTTGTTGACGGTTCTGGGGAAGGGGATCACATCCCGGATGTTGCCCATGCCGGTGAGGTACATGACGCACCGCTCAAAGCCCAAGCCGAAGCCGGCGTGACGGGCGGAACCGTACTTCCGCAGGTCCAGATAGAAGCCGTAATCCTCCTCCCGGAGGCCCAGCTCCCGGATGCGGTGCAGGAGGACGTCGTAGTTGTCCTCACGCTGGCTGCCGCCGATGATTTCGCCTATGCCAGGCACCAGGCAGTCCATGGCGGCAACAGTTTTGCCGTCGGGGTTCAGCTTCATATAGAAAGCCTTGATCTCCTTGGGGTAGTCAGTGACGAAAACGGGGCGTTTGAAGACCTCCTCCGTGAGGTAGCGCTCGTGCTCCGTCTGCAGGTCGCTGCCCCAGTGGACGGGGTACTCGAACTTGTCGTTGTGCTTCTCCAGGATTTCCACAGCCTCCGTGTAGGTCACGTGGCCAAAATCGGAGGTGAGCACATGATTCAGCCGGTCCAGCAGGCCCTTGTCCACAAACTGGTTGAAGAAGGCCATTTCCTCCGGCGCATGCTCCAGCACATAGGAGATGATATATTTGATCATATCCTCAGCCAGCTGCATGTCATCCTTCAGGTCGGCAAAGGCGATTTCCGGCTCAATCATCCAGAACTCGGCAGCGTGGCGGGTGGTGTTGGAGTTTTCCGCCCGGAAGGTGGGGCCGAAGGTATAGATGTTCTTAAAAGCCATGGCGTAGGTCTCGCCGTTCAGCTGGCCGGAGACGGTGAGGTTGGTGGGCTTGTTGAAGAAGTCCTGGGTGAAATCCACCTTGCCCTCCTCCGTCAGGGGGAGGTTCTGCAGGTCCAGGGTGGTGACCTGGAACATTTCTCCCGCCCCCTCGCAGTCGGAGCCGGTAATGAGGGGAGTGTGCACGTATACAAAATCCCGCTCCTGGAAGAACCGGTGGATGGCATAGGCGATGAGGCTCCGCACCCGGAACACGGCCTGGAAGGTATTGGTCCGGGGACGCAGATGGGTCATGGTACGCAGGTATTCCAGGCTGTGCCGCTTCTTCTGCAGGGGATAGTCCGGGGCAGAGGCGCCTTCCACCACCACGGATTCTGCCTGGAGCTCAAAGGGCTGCTTGGCCTCCGGGGTTTCCACCAGAGTGCCGGTGACCACCAGGGCGGCTCCCACGTTGGTTTTGGAAATTTCCTGGAAATTATCCAGATTATCGTGATACACCACCTGCAACGGGGTGAAAAATGTGCCGTCATGGAGGACAATGAAGCCGAAGGCCTTGCTGGCCCGGACGGAGCGCACCCAGCCGCCTACGCAGATGGTCTTTCCTGCATAGCGCGCTGTGTTTTGAAACAGATCCCGGATGCTGACAGATTCCATATGCATACTACCTCTCTTTGCTTGAACTTGTGCAGCTAATACAAAAAAGTATACGCCAAATTGTGGCAATTTACAAGTGGGTTTTAGAATTTTTCCATATTGGGGAAGAAAAAGGAAAGGCTGACTCAATCAGCATTTGAGACAGCCGCCCTTTCTGCACATCGTGATCACACAGGCCTCACCGCAATCTGATACCGCACGGTTCCCGCCATAGTCTGCTCCACCTCGATCGAGTAAAAAACATCCAGATTTCCGCCCAGGGGGCCCAGATTCACGTGGATTTTCCGGGCGCAGACGCAGACCATGAGAGCGCCTATGTCCAGCTGGTACAGGGACTCGTGGCGGACACCCTCCTGAAACACCATCTGGGACTGCACGGCTCCGGTGCGGGAGAGCACCACATAGCCGGGGCGAATGTCGAAGGTGGTGGTCGCACCCTCCAGGCCGGTGAGGTCACTTTCCAGGTAGCAAATGCGCCAGCCCTCCGGGGTTTCCTCCAGCTCTCCCTCAGTCATGAGCTCCACCATGTCCGGCTCTTGGCCGCGGTAGTGCTGTTCACCGCGGATGGTAAGCATAACCGGTATTTTTTTCATGACGCTTGTGCCTCGCAGGCCAGAGCAATCAGCTGATCAATGAGCTCCGGATAGGGGATGCCGCTGGCGGCAAACAGCTTGGGATACATGGAGATGGAGGTAAATCCTGGCAAGGTATTGATTTCGTTGAAAATCACGTCTTCCCCCTCATACGTCACAAAGAAGTCTACCCGGGAGAGTCCCTGGCAGCCAATGGCCTGGTAAATCCGGACGGCTGCATCCCGGACGGCTTCCTCTGTCTCCTCCGAGATCCGGGCTGGGATATAGGCCCGGGAGGTATCGGTGACATACTTGGCCTCGTAATCATAGAATTCCGCACCGGAATCAATCTCGCCGCAGATGGAGGCTACAGGGCTGTCATTTCCCATGACGGCCACCTCAATTTCCCGACCGTGAATGAACTCCTCCACCAGAATTTTCCGGTCGTATTGGGCTGCCGTCTCCAGGGCGGCAATCAGCTCCTCCCGGTTTTTCACTTTGGATACGCCGACGGAGGACCCGGTGCCGGCGGGCTTGACAAACATGGGATATTGAAATTGCTCCTCCAGAGCGTTCAGAACCCGCTCCTTCTGATGCTCCCCGCTCCAGACCAGGCGCCAGGCAGCCTGGCGGATGCCGGCCTGATCGGCCACCAGCTTGGTAAGAGTCTTATCCATGGCCACAGCAGAGGCAGCCACGTGGCTGCCCACGTAGGGGATACCAGCCAGCTGCAGTAGGCCCTGCATGGCTCCGTCCTCACCATTGGCGCCGTGAAGGACCGGGAACACCACGTCAATCCGCTCCCGGACCACGCAATCTCCCTCGAAGGTGAGAAGCCCCTGACCCCGCACCGGGGAAATGGCCGCCCGGCGGTTACCGGGCTCCTGCTCCCACTGGCCGGAGGGAAGAAGGCTGTAGTCCCGGCTGGTGAAGTGAATCCAATCGCCCCCCTTGGTGATACCCACGGGGAACACATTGTATTTAGAGTGATCGATGTTGTTCAGCACAGATTCCGCCGAGCGCAAAGACACCTCATGCTCCGGAGAGATGCCGCCAAACAGAACGCAAACGCTTAACTTTCGCACTGCAAACGCCTCATTTCTTTTCTGCGCAAATTTTTACCTGTATACTATACGCTACGAAGCAGCAGAAAACAAGAGCAAATTTTTCACCGGTCCATTTTTCCTATGGAATTCTGCCGCCGCCATGGTATAATGGCCCCAGATCAGCGCCGGAGGAGCCAGGGCCTATGTACTGGCGCAGACAGGAAGGCCGCAGGTTTTCGCACCGCTGCTTGAGATGCAATGGGCGCTCCCGCGCCAGTGCAACGTGGCAGCTCTCCTGGCCTGCCCTCGGGGCCAAAAATGGCAGTACCAAAACCGTCTCATTTGTGTTATCATATGTGCAGTGCATACGCTCTGCCGCCAGGCAAGAAACCGGATGAAGGAGGCCGCAATATGCAGATTGAATTGAGCAACAAGGAGTTCCGCCGCCTGTTGGACCTGGTATATATGGGAAACTGGGTCCTGAACTCCACCCGTGGGGAAGACCGCTTTCAGGACTATGACGATTTGGAGAGCAAGCTCTTTGGTCTGTGCCGGCGCAACGGTATGGGCGTCCTGGTGGAGGATTGGGAGGGGGTTCCCGTCCCGTCTCAGGCCTATGCCGAGGGCGGGATTCATGAGGCCATTTCTTATTACGAAGATAACATGTTCTATGAGATTCTGGCGGAGGAGCTGAGCCGCCGGGATATGGATTACGCAGATATTACAGACGAAAACTATGACGAGATTGTTCAGCGCATGGATACCTATATGGACGAATTTGAGGTCTCCGGCGTGGACCATTTGGTTCTGGAGGAGGAGTAACCCACCCGGCAGACGGTCCCCAATGTGATTCTGCTGAATCGGAGGGCACAAGACGGGGTGGGGCCAGAAAAAAGATACAATAAAATGGAGCGTGATTTGGAATGCCCTATTTCGGCTGTCATCTGTCCCCCTCCGGGGGCTATGCCGCTATGGTTCGCACGGCCGCTTCCCTGGGAGGGGATACCTTCCAGTTTTTTACCCGGAACCCACGGGGCAGCCGGGCCAAGGCGCCGGATTTGGCGGATGCCGCCCGGGCCGGAGCCCTCATGAAGGAGGGGGCCTTTGGCCCCGTGGTTGCCCACGGCGCATATACCATGAACCTGTGTACCCAAGACCCGGACGCCCGCGCGTTTGCCGCCCAGGTTTTGACGGAGGATCTGGGCCGGACTGCCCTGCTCCCCGGGTGCTTGTACAACTTCCACCCCGGCAGCCACGTGGGGCAGGGGCTGGAGGAGGGGATTCGTCAGATTGCCGCGGCCCTGGAAGGGGCTTTGGCTTCCGCGCCCGAAGCCTGCGTTTTATTGGAGACCATGGCGGGCAAGGGAACTGAAATCGGCGGCCGGTTCCAGGAGCTTCGGATGATCCTGGATGCGGTACGGAGTCCCCAGCTGCACGTTTGCCTGGATACCTGCCATGTTTGGGACGCGGGGTATGACATTGCCGGTTCTCTGGAGGGGGTTTTGGAGGAGTTCGACCGGGTCATCGGCCTGTCCCATCTCCGGGCGATTCATATGAACGATTCCAAGAATCCTTTGGGCGCGCGTAAGGACCGCCACGCCTGCCTGGGAGAGGGCCGCATCGGCCTGGAAGCCTTGAAACGAGTGGCGACCCACCCGGCGTTGCACCACCTGCCCATGATTCTGGAGACCCCCAATGAGTTGCCGGGCTACGCCAGAGAAATCCAGCTCCTCCGGCAGGCATGACGTTTCCAGTTCAATCCATCACGGCGAGGCGAGGGTCAGAAAGTAGACCTTCGCCTCGCCGCGTATTTCTGGATCTTCTCCACACGTTTTAGATGGATCCAATTGTGGGGGAATCCGCCTTGGTTGGCGCCAGGCGGCCATCTTCCAGCTGGAATATGGTATCGGCCTGGATGGCGGTTTCCATGTCATGGGTAATGAGAATGATACCCCGGCCCTTTCTGTGCTCCTGCCGCAAAAGGTTAAAAATCAACTGGCGGTTTTTACGGTCCAGGTTGCCGGTGGGTTCGTCGGCAAGGATCAGACATGGGTCCAGAATGAGGGCCCGGGCAATTTTTTCTCTCAATCCGGAAAAAGCGCCGCAGGCATCGCAGTAGTGCTGTGGGAATGTGCGGAAACCGCACTGCGGTTTTCCACATTTCCACAGTCCCTGCTCCGGTGTCAAATATTATTATAAATCCTACATCCTATGCAAATTTTATTTTTATATGAGCTTGCCATACGCCATATCGTTTTTCGAGTTTCCCTTCGGCATTTCGATTGCGGTTCCAGGAATTTTCCCAACCTGGCGCTGCGCGGGCGCGCCCTGCCTTTTCCGGAAGCAGCTTTCGGCATTCATGGAATCTTAATTTGACAAATTTGCGGAAAAATAGTATTCTGTACCTGAGTCTCACCAAAAGGAGTTGTTTTTGATGCAGCAGAAACTCACCCGTTCTCAGTATGACCGGAAGCTGCTTGGTGTTTGCGGCGGTCTGGCTGCCTTTTTTGGAATTGACGCCACATGGATCCGGTTGGTTTGGGCCTTTGGCACCCTGTGCAGCGTTGGCCTGGGCCTGGTGGCTTACTTTGTGGCGGCGATTATCATACCGGAGGAGATCGCCCCCTGAAAGATTCCTATGGGAAAGGAAGTGATTTCTCGTGGAGAGCTTTTTTGAAGCCATAAAAAGCTTGGGTGGCCTTCCCATGGGTAGCGCCCAATTTTCGAACCTGTACGGCGCTGCCGTGCGGATTCTTCTGCCTGTACTGGCAGCCCTCCTGCTTCTGCGCTGCGCCAAGAGCCTGCTTACCTTCCGGAAGGAGCCGGAGATCTGGGCCTGGCTGTGTCTGCCCGATGGCAATCAGCTGCCCATTACCCACTGGGAGAATGTCATTGGCCGGAACAAGCGCAGCGACATTGTCATTGACCTGCCCACCATTTCCAGGAGCCACGCGGTCCTCACCCGATACGATGACGGCAGCTGGACCATCAGCGACATCGGCTCCAAGGGCGGCATCCAGGTCAACGGCCAGGATACGGCCCTGTGCGCCCTGGAGCCTGGGGATGTGATTTCTCTCAACGGTCTGGAGATGACCCTGGAGCCCATCACCGAGAATCAGGAGGCCTACCAGACCACCCTGAGGACCAAGGCCGGAAAGGATTTTCACCCCAGCGTGACCCTGGTTCTTCTGAGCCTGTTTCAGGTGTTCATGACCCTCCAGCTGCTGTTTACGGCGGAGCTGGAGGATATGGGGAGCATCGCCCTTGGATTTGGGTCCATTTTCGCCATTCAGTGGCTGCTGTTTGCCTTTTACTGCGCCATCCGGCGGAGAGGCTACGAGGTGGAGACCATTGCTTTTTTCCTCAGTACCCTGGGCATGGCCCTCATTGCCACGGCGGACCCGGGTGAGGCGGGGAAGCAAATTGCCGCCATGGTGCTGGGTCTGGGGCTGTTTCTGTTTCTGGGATGGTCCCTGCGGGATCTGGAGCGGGCCAAGAAGGTGCGGTATCTGGCGGCGGGCTTCGGCCTTCTGCTGCTGGCGGTGAACCTGGTGTTCGGCGTGGAGAAGTTCGGCGCGAAGAACTGGATCAGCATCGGACCCATGTCCTTCCAGCCCTCCGAGCTGGTGAAAATTTGCTTTGTCCTGGCCGGCGCCTCCACCATGGACCGGATTGTCACCAGGCGAAACCTGGCCCTGTTCATTGCTTACTCCGGTATCATTTGTGGCTGCCTGGTTCTCATGAACGATTTTGGCACGGCCCTCATTTTCTTTGCCGCATTTCTGGTGATTGCCTATCTTCGCTCCGGCAACTTTGCCACCATTGCCCTGGTCTGCGCAGCCACAGGCTTTGGTGGAATCATGGCGCTGCGCTTCCTGAAGCCCCATGTGCTGAGCCGGTTTGCCTCCTGGCGCCATGTGTGGGAGGTCCCCCTGGAGGGGGGCTATCAGCAGACCCGGGCCATGATGTGCATTGCCTCTGGAGGCCTGCTGGGCCTGGGGGGAGGCAACGGCTGGCTGAAGTACGTGGCTGCCAGTGACACGGACCTGGTATTTGCCACGGTTTCCGAGGAGTGGGGCCTGCTCATTGGGGTGATGATGGTCCTGGCTGTGGTGTGCCTGGGGGCATTTGTGGTCCGCGCCGCTCCGGTGGGCCGCAGCAGCTTTTACACCATTGGCGCTTGTGCAGCCATCAGCATTCTCATGGTCCAGACCATCCTCAATGTGCTGGGTACTGTGGATCTGCTGCCTCTCACTGGCGTCACCTTCCCCTTTGTTTCCAACGGCGGCTCCAGCATGATCTCCGCCTGGGGGATGCTGGCCTTCATCAAGGCGGCGGATACCAGGCAGAACGCCAGCTTTGCCATTCGCTTGCCATCGCGTAAAAAGGAGGCGGTGCAGTATGAATAGAATTGCGGGCCGCTCGAGATTTGTTCTGATCCTGGCTGCCGTTTTGGTGCTGGGCCTTGTGATTTTCTCGGGAGAATATCTGCTTCAGGCCAAGGAGTGGGTGGTGTTTCCCGGCAGCCCTCATGTGTACCGGGGAAGCAACCTGAATTGCGGCGTGGTTACAGACCGGACCGGCGCCGTCCTCCTGGACGCCACCGATGGCCGGACTTACAGCGATGATCGGACTGTGCGCCTGGCTACTCTCCACCTGCTGGGAGATCGGGAGGGCTATATCAGCGCCCCTGCCGTATCGGAATACAGCAGCCAGATGGTGGGATTTGATCTGATCAATGGCGTGTACTCCACCTCTGGCACCGGAGGCACAGCGGTGCTCACCATCAGCGCCAAGGCCCAGAAGGCCGCCCTGGAGGCACTGGACGGCCGCAAGGGAGTGGTGGGGGTATACAATTACAAGACCGGCGAGATTCTCTGCGCCGTTTCCTCTCCCACCTATGACCCGGACGACGTGCCGGACCTGGAGAATGACAGCACCGGAGACTATGAGGGCGTCTATGTAAACCGGTTTACCCAGGCGTCCTATGTCCCTGGCTCCATCTTCAAGGTTGTGACCACGGCGGCGGCTTTGGCGGAGATTGACGACATAGAGTCTCAGACCTTCCTCTGTGAGGGCTCCTATTGGGTGGGAGGCGACGAGGTGGTCTGCGAAGGGACCCATGGAGAGGTCACCATGCGCCAGGCCCTGATGCACTCCTGCAACAGCGCCTTTGCCCAGATTGCCCTGGAGCTGGGGCCGGAAACCCTGATGAAATATGCACAGCAGTTCCAGATTACAGAGCCTTTGACCTTTGATGGCATCACCACTGCCTCCGGGCACTTTGATCTCTCCGATGCGGCAGATGTCAATGTGGCCTGGGGCGGGATTGGCCAGTACACCGATACGGTGAATCCCTGCCGCTATATGACCTTCATGGGCCAGATTGCCGGCGGTGGCACAGCAGCCGAGCCCTATCTCGTATCCTCCGCTTCCTCTGGCATATTCAGCCGGTATACGGCCAGGACCCAGCAGACAGACCGCGTCATGCCCACGGCTGTGGCAGCTACGCTACAGGAAATGATGCACTACAACGTGACCAATAACTATGGGGAGGATAGTTTCCCGGATGTGTATGTCTGCGCCAAGACCGGCACGGCAGAGGTGGGAGGCGGCCTGGAGCCCAACGCCACCTTTGCCGGGTTCACCATGGACGAGGACTACCCTCTGGCCTTTGTGGTCATGGTGGAGAATGGGGGCTATGGTAGAAGCGTCTGCATTCCCATCCTCTCCCAGGTGCTTTCGGCCTGTATGGAAGATATGAACCCCGGTTAAAATCAGACACAAGATTGCCGCCCCCTGCATATGGTGAATGCAGGGGGCGTTTTTTATGTGGAGACAGCATCAGATTTGCGCCGTTGCGCTGCTGGCTCTTGGGCTTGGCCTGATCATTGGCTGCGCCTGCGGGGTCACCGTGGTTTCCATCCTGCTGGGGCTTTGTTGCCTCTGCGGCGGCTGCTTTTTGTTGAAGAAAAAATAAGGCATAACCTTGTCCACGCCTGCGTATATATCACCAGAACGTGTAAGGAGTGAACAATATGGAACTGGCCTTTGAAAAAAACGCCGTGGACCATCTCCAGAAGCTGGTCTGCCAGGTGGTGAGTCAAGAGGAGACCGCAGAAACGGTTGTGCCGGACAGCCTGCCGGATGTAGGCCGGATTGTGGGCTGTTGGGGTGTTCCGGTGGTCCGTAGCAAGGAGTGGCGGCAAAACGGCATGGGCGTCTCAGGCGGCGTCAGCGCCTGGGTCCTGTATGTACCGGAGGAGGGGGGAGCGCCACGGCAGGTGGCGGTGTATCTCCCCTTCACCGCAAAGTGGGAATTCCCGCCGACGGAGCAAGAGGGGCAGATGCAGGTTTCCTGCCGCATCAAGAGCATCGATGCGCGCATGGTAAATTCTCGCAAGATTCTGGTCCGCGCCTCTCTGACCTGCAAGGGGGAGGCGTACGGTCCCGGCCAGGCGGTGTTTTACACCCTGCCGTCTCCGCCCAAGGAACTGGAGGTTCTGCGGCAGCGCCTGCCCCTGCAGCTGCCCACGGAGCTGACCGAGAAGAGCTTCCTGCTGGATGAGGAGCTGGAGCTCCCCGGCGGCGCGCCTGCCGTCAGCCAGCTGGTTTCCTACCAGGTTCGGCCCATGGTGACCGACGCCAAGGTGCTGGGGGAGAAGGCTGTATTCAAGGGAAGCTGCAGTTTGCACGTTTTATACATGACCCCCGAGGACCGTCTGGCGGTTTGGGATTTTGATCTGCCCTTTTCCCAGTACACAGAGCTGGCCCGGGTTTACGACCAGGAGGAGGAGCTTCAAATTGAGCCGGTTTTGACCGGTGTGGAGGTCTCCGCCGATGAGGAAGGCAGGCGACTGCGGCTCAAGTGCAGTGTGGCCGCCCAGTGCTTGGTGCTGGCCCGGCAGACCGTGGATCTGGTGCAGGATCTCTATAGTTTGCGTCACACGGTCACACCGCAGCTGCAGAAGCTTCCCATGAAGAGCCGGCTGGACCGGCAGCAGCTCCGGGAGCAGGCGGAGAGCAGCTTCCCCTTAGAGGGCGGCGCCCTCATAGACAGCGCCGTCTTCCCGGATCTGCCGAAAATCCGCCGGGAAGGGGAGGAGATGGAGATTGAATCCCCCGTCTGGTGCAGCGTGCTGTATTATGACGAAGCCGGCGAGCTCCAGGGCCGGTCCGCCCACACCTCTGCAGTGTCCCGGATTCGCCTGGCCGAGGGCTGTACCTGCGAGGCCTCCAGCCAGATCTCCGGTCCTCTTCAGTGGTCCTCCGGCGGCGGGTCTGCTACGGTGCGGGCGTCTCTGGAGGTGACGGTGGACAGCTTTGGCAGCGGAGACCTGGAGGTGATCGCCGGCGCGGAGCTGTCGGAGCAGGGAAAACCGGACCCAAACCGGCCCTCTCTCATCATCCGCGCCCCACTGGCCGGGCAGAGCCTGTGGGACCTGGCCAAGTCCTGCGGTTCCACGGTGGAAGCCATCCGCGGCGCAAACCACCTACCCCAGGAGGGCCCGGCTCCGGAAAGCCTCCTGTTGATTCCGGTTTTTTAACTGCCTGGTATTTGGTTAAAAACATCATAAGATTGAGTATGATTAAGAATGCGCGCCGTAACGACTGCGTATAGGCTGGATGGTTTGGCCAATCAATCATTTTGCAGGCTGATAGGCTTTCAAATAATAGGGGGCTATCTCAGAGGGAAATTCTGAGACAGCCCCTGCTTTTCTTACACATAAAAACGATATTTTTTGCAGAGCAGGAAACTAGAAACGGTGATAAAAACTAAGAAAAAATTCTTGACATTTTTAGGAAATTGCCGTAAAATGAAAATGCGGGATGAACACACCGCCAAAATAAATTTTAGGAGGAACGTGGACATGAAAATTCGGAATTTATTGGCAGCACTATTGGTCATATCCTTATGCATCTGCTTGCCGGTTCAGGTCAGCGCCATGGGTGCCCCTGTGGAGTTGACAGTGGAAAATGTTTCACACTATGCGTACATGGACCTGGACGTTGCTCCTGCTGAGCTCCGTGGAACCATTTTGGAGGCCCGGGAACAGATTATTTTTGCACATTCCTGGGTTGCTGAGGGAGAGGGATGGATTGAGCAACCCGATGGAACCATTGAAGTTTTGCCCCAATTCTACGATTTGTTCCCGGAGGATTGGGATGTTCCCTGTGATCCTCGGGTGGCAGACCGTGCTGTACTTGGTGGGGATGCCGACATTGCCTCGACCTCCACGTTGTTTTATGGCTCGGTATTTTTCCACAAACCCAGTAACACCGCCCTGACGGATCCATTCAGAACATGGACGGACATTCGCGGAACGATGAAAACGACAGTAGTCAGCTTGAATCAGCCGGATAGCTGTAATGTGGGATACACCAATATGCGGACCGGAAAATCTCTGGCATATTCTTCCAGAATGAAGCCAGGTGCTACATGCAACTACACAATTTCCAGTCCTACGATTGTTGGGGCGCGGGCAAGCACATATTCAAATGAAGGATATGGCTACTTGCCCATTGAGCTGTCCACTTAAAAATGCCCCAGGGCGCTTTTTGGGTCTGTTGCAAAAGGAAATGTCAGGACTCCCTCCGGCAGGATATGGCGTGAGTCTGCGCCATATCCTGCTGAGGCGAGTTCTGACTCGCTGCTTTACGGCATAGTTTGAGGGAGGCCAAAATGAAAAATCGTCATTTTTGCGTAATTTGCATGCTTTTGCCTGTTATTTTTCTCTGTACAATTTTAGCCGGATGTGGGAAAGAATCGCAAGCGGATCCGGCGGATGTGCCCTTTCTCTCGCAGGTTTGTACGCAGGATTTGGAAGCGCTGCCCCATACGATGGAAGTCCGTTGGCAGAGCGGCGATTTAGAGCTGTTAGATGCAACAGAAGGTGAAGGTGGGTATTTCCTGCTGGTACAGGATGCCAATGATACATACCAGATCACATTGGATGATAACTTCAACGAGGTAAACCGGCAGAAAACCAGCGTTTCCCATGCCAAAAGATTCCTGCATACCAAGCAGGGTGTGTTTGCCTATGCTCCAAATGAGTCTGGGACCTATGATGTGTGGAAAGACTTGTCATGTTATTTGCCTGTTGGCGGAGACGACACCAGCGACTTTCAGATGGTGGTTGCGGATCAGCAGCTTTACATTTGTGCAAATGGGCGGCTGTTTTATCAGACGGAAGAAATCTCTCTAGACACTTTGCGTGCAGTCCCTTATATCACAGATCAACCTGATTTACTTTATGCCGTTGCAGTTGTTCCGTGGAAGGGTCGAGTCTATGCGGTGCTGCGCGAGGAAGAGGCTGGCTCCATGCTGTATGTTCCTTTGGAGGACGGGGCTGTTCTCCTGGAGGATGCAGCGCTTTCCTTTACCCAAGGCGTACGGTTTGCTGCAGCGGGTGAACGCATTTATTATGTTGGAGAGGACGGCGTGATATATTTTCTGCGCTGCGACCTTCCGGAGCTTGGTGTTGCGGAGCAGGCTTCCTTTGATTTGACTCAGGATGGACTGCAGGCAGGGGATATTCGCGCAGTCCTGGCGCGGGAGAATGGGAAACTGATGCTTCTCCTACGAGATAAATTGGTGGAAGTTGTTCCTGTAGTGTCTTAAGAATGACCTTATTGGCAGGAAATCAGTGCGATATCTGATTTCCTGCCGTTTTTTCATAATTAAATTTACGTGTGATTTTTATGATTTATTTGCACAAAATTAAGCTCGGACTCCACGGTGCGGACCGTTTTTTCCAATTTCAATTTCTTGTCCCTTGTTTTTTTCTGGGGAGCGTGGTAGAATAATTAGCGTTTCTTGGAAGAAAATACAGGTGAGGAGGCGGTGGAATGCGGACTGTGCGGGAGCTGGTTTGGTTGACGCAATTGGGACTTTCCATCGTCTGTCCCTTGCTTCTCTGCCTGCTGGGCGCCGTTTGGCTTCGGGACCGGTTTGGCTTCGGAAACTGGGTTATTTTTTTGGGCATTGCCCTGGGTTTGGGCGGCGCGTTTTCCGCTGGCGCTGCCTTTGTCAGGGATGTGAGCTTTTTGAACCGACCGGGGCGGGAAAAGGGAAATAACCGGAAGAAACCTCCCATATCCTTCAATGAGCATGATTAATTTGTTCGGAGGTGCGCTTGTATGTCCACTCGAAATCCGGTATATCGGGAAACCGCCGCCATTGCCATAGGAGAGGTCCTCTGCGTGGGCCTGATGCTTGGCATTTACGCCCTGGCAGGGCGCCTGGACAGGTCCGTCGTTCTGGGGGGCATGCTGGGGGGGCTTCTCTCCATTTGCAATTTCTTCTTCATGGCGGTGGGAGCCAGCCTGGCGGCAGACCGGGCCGAGCAGCAGAATGTGAAGGGCGGAACGGCCTTGGTGCGTATGTCCTTCCTGCTCCGGTACCTGGTTTTGTTCCTGATTTTGTTTGCGGCAGCCAAGAGCAAACGGTTTGATTTGCTGGCGTTGGTTCTGCCGTTGGTGTTTGTACGACCTATTCTGATGCTGGGCGAATTTTTCCGAAAGTCGGGTGAAAAAAGATCATGAGTATCAACGGCGCAAAAATCTACTTTGTCATACCCATCCTGGGCGGCATTCCCGTGACCCAGACCATGCTGTCCTCTCTGCTGGTGACGCTGCTTTTGTGCATCGCAGGGTACCGGCTGGGCAAACATCTGAAGAAACGGCCGGGACCGGCTCAGGTCCTCACAGAGAAGGCCGTCTCCACGCTGTACAACCTGGTCAGCGACACCATGGGCCCCCACAACGCCCACTGGACGCCTTACATTGGAACCCTGTTCCTCTCCTCCCTGTGTGGCTCCCTCATTGGCATGACCGGTTTTCTCCGATCCACCACAGCGGACCTCAGTACCACACTGACCTGGGCCCTGATGACCAGCGCCCTCATCTGGTACCACAGCATTAAGAACAACGGCTTTTTGGGCTGGTTAAAGGGCTTCACCGAGCCTATTTGGGTGATGACGCCTATGAACCTGGTATCAGAGATTGCCCAGCCCATCTCTATGGCCTTCCGTCATTTCGGCAATGTGGTAGGTGGCAGCGTGATTACCTCCATGCTGTATATGGCCCTGTCAGGCGCTTCCGCGGCGCTGCTGAACCTGATTGCCTCCAGCGGCCTTGCGGTGTGCATCGTGCTGATGGCAGCTGGCGTGGCCCTGACCCTCTGGGGGTTCCAGAGTAAGCGGCTGGCCAGGAAGCTTTTGGGGATTGCGTTCACGGTCCTTGCGGCTGCGGCCCTGCTGCAGCTGCTGGGGGTGGTGGGTGGCATTCCCATCCTGGGCTTGGGCCTGCCCGCCATTTTGTCCTTGTATTTTGACATTTTCTCTGGCTTCATTCAGGCCTTCGTCTTCTGTCTGCTGAGCATGGTCTATATCAGCTCCGCCTGTCCGCCTCCCGCGCAGGAGCGGGACGAGGCAGCCGCTTAACCGTCGTTCCTATTTATATATATACCACAATCTTAGGAGGATCTTTACTATGGAACAAGCAATTATCAAAGCCGCCTGCGCCATTGGCGCCGGACTGTGTATGGGAATTGGCGCCATTGGCCCGGCCATGGGCGAAGGCAACGCCGTGGGCAAAGCTCTGGAGGGCATGGCCCGGCAGCCTGAGGCCGCCAGCACCTTGCGTACCAACATGATCATCGGCTGCGCCATTACGGAAACTACGGGTATTTACTCTCTGCTCATCGCCTTTTTGATTCTCTTTGCCCTGTAAGCGCATCTTCCGGCAGATAAAACGAAAGGAGTGATGCCGCATGGAGGGATTTGAAAGCTTTGTTGGCGTGAACTTCTGGACAGCGCTTTTGACCCTGTGCAACATGATCATTACCTTCCTGGTGCTGAAGAAGTTCCTCTTCAAGCCAGTGAAAAAGATGATCGACGACCGACAGCAGGAAATCGATGGCCTCTATGCCGATGCCAGTCACGCCAAGACCCAGGCGGAGGCTCTGCAGGCCCAGTATGACGCCCGCCTCAAGGCAGCCAACGCCGAAGGGGACCGGATCATCCAAAATGCCACCCGCCAGGCCCAGGAGCGGGAGGAGGCCATTGTTCATGAGGCCCAGGAGAAGGCAGCCCGCACCATGGAGCGCGCCCACGCCCAAGTAGAGCGGGAGAAAAAGCAGGCTATGAATGACCTGAAGGACCAGGTCTCCGGCATGGCGATTGGGATCGCCTCTGCCGTTCTGGAGGAGGACGTGGACAAGCGGAAGCACGCCAAGCTCATTGACTCCTTCATTGAGAATCTGGGAGAGCCCCTATGATCCGCGCCAGTGACTATGGCCGTGCCCTGTTTGAGCTGGCCCGGCAGGAGCACAGGGAAGGGGAGATTGGGGAAGAAATGGCTGGGGTCCGGGCCATTTTGGAGCAGCAGCCGGCCTATGCCCGCTTGCTGGATTCCCCTGCGCTGCCCAGGGAGCAGCGGCTTTCCCTGGTGGAGGAGGCCTTTTCCAGTCTGAACCTCTATCATTTGAATTTTCTGAAAATCCTCTGCGAAAAGCACGCGGTGAAGCAATATGCCGCCTGCGCCCGGGTGTACGGGCAGCTGTATGAGCAGGCCCACGGCATTCTGCGGGCCACCGCCATGACGGCTGTGGCCATGTCCAAGGGGCAGCAGGCTGCCCTGGCGAAGAAGCTGGAGGCCATGACCGGGAAAACGGTGAAGCTCACCAATGTGGTGGACGCCCGCGTTTTGGGCGGCGTGACCTTACGCTTTGCCGGGGTGCAGCTGGACGGGAGCCTGCAGGCCCGGCTGGAAGCGCTGCGCCAGAGCCTGGCCGCCGCGACTGTGTAAAGTAGGTGAACACATGAACCTGAAAACCGACGAAATTACCAAGGTCATTCAAGACCAGATCAAAAACTATGGCGCAAAAACCAAGCAGGATGAAATCGGCTACGTGATCCAGGTGGGAGACGGCATTGCCAAGGTCCACGGCCTGGACCGCTGCCGGGCCAACGAGCTGCTCCGCTTTGACGGCGGCGCTGTGGGCATGGCGCTGAACCTGGAGGAGGACTGCGTCAGTGTGGTTATGCTGGGCTCTGATGTGGGCGTGGAGGAAGGGAGCCTGGTGCGGCGCACCGGGGAGGTCCTTTCCGTCCCGGTGGGGGAGAAGCTGATTGGCCGGGTGGTGGATGCTCTGGGCAACCCCATCGACGGCAAAGGCCCCATCGACTGTTCCCAAACCCGGCCCATTGAACACCAAGCGCCGGGTATCATCCAGAGAAAATCCGTCTCGGTCCCCCTGCAGACGGGCATTAAGGCCATTGATTCCATGATTCCCATTGGCCGCGGACAGCGGGAGCTCATCATCGGCGACCGCCAGACCGGAAAAACCACCATTGCAACCGACACCATCCTGAACCAAAAGGGGAAGGATGTGATCTGTATCTATGTGGCAATTGGTCAGAAGCGCTCTACGGTGGCCCAGATTGTCCATGATTTTGAGCTGAGCGGGGCCATGGAGTACACCATTGTGGTCTCCGCCACGGCTTCGGAGCAGGCGCCCATGCAGTACATCGCCCCCTATTCCGGCTGCACCATGGGCGAGTATTTCATGGATCAAGGCAAGGACGTGCTCATTGTCTATGACGACCTGAGTAAGCACGCTGTGGCCTACCGGGCCATTTCTCTGCTGATCCGCCGCCCCCCCGGACGGGAGGCCTACCCTGGCGATGTGTTCTATCTCCACTCCCGTCTGTTGGAGCGGGCGGCCCGGATGGCGCCGGAGTATGGAGGAGGCAGCCTCACGGCTCTGCCTGTTATTGAGACCCAGGCCGGCGATGTGTCTGCCTATATCCCCACCAACGTGATTTCCATTACCGACGGACAGATCTTCCTGGAGACGGAGCTCTTTAACTCCGGCGTTATGCCCGCTGTGAACCCTGGCATCTCTGTGTCCCGGGTGGGCGGCTCGGCGCAGATCAAGGCCATGAAGCAGGTGGCCGGTTCTCTGAAGCTGCTGTATTCCCAGTACCGGGAGCTCCAGAGCTTTGCCCAGTTTGGTTCCGACCTGGACGCCGACACCAAATCCCGCCTGGCTCAGGGCCAGCGGATTGTGGAGGTTCTGAAGCAGAAAAACGGAGCACCTGTGGAGGTGGCCCACCAGGTGGCGATTCTTTACGCTGTGACCAAGGGCTATCTGGAGCAGGTGGAGGTGGAGCAGGTCTCCGCCTACGAGGAGAAGCTGCACCGGCAGCTGGACACCCGCCGTCCGGAGATTCTCCAGTCCATTCGGGACACCAAAATGCTGACCCCGGAGAACGAAGCGGCTCTGAAGCAATTTCTCACGGAATTCACCGCCGAGTTCCAATCTTCCCACAGTTAGGAGGCTGACCCATGGCGGGCGTTTCCACCAAAGACATCAAGCAACGCATCCGGAGCATGGAGAGCACCCGGCAAATCACCCGGGCCATGGAAATGGTGGCTGCCTCCAAGCTCCGCCACGCCCAGGACCGGATTCGGGACAGCCGTCCCTACTTCGAGATCCTCTATGGAACCATTGCCCACATCGCCTGCACCCGGCCGGATTTTTCCTCCCCCTATCTCACCCGGCGGGAGGGGAAGCGGGTCTGCTGCATTGTGATTGCCGGTGACCGGGGTTTGGCTGGCGGCTATAACAACAACATGTTCAAGCTGGTTCAGCAGGAGCTGGGGGAGAAGGAGCTATCGGTTTTGCCCATGGGTAAGCGGGCAGTGGAGCATTTCCGCGGCCGGGGCGTACCCCTTGTTACCCAGGCCTACAGCGAGGCGGCCGATGTCACCATTGGTGACTGCTTCTCTCTGTCCAAGCAGCTGGCCAAAGCCTATTTGGCCGGGGAGTTCGACGAAATTTCTGTGGCCTTTACCAATTTTGTCTCAGTTCTGTCCCAAACTCCGGCCATTTTGCCGCTGCTCCCTCTGTCCCTCACGGCCGCGTCCAGGCAGGAGCCGGAGGAGGCGGCAGCCCTGTATGAGCCGGACCCCCAGACGGTGTTTGACGCCATCATCCCGGAGTACTTGGGGGGCGTGGTTTACGGCGCGCTGTGTGAATCCGTGGCCAGCGAGCTGGCGGCCCGGCGGACGGCCATGGATGCCGCCACGAAAAACGCCGACGAGATGATTGGGAACCTGAACCTGCAATTCAACCGCGCCCGCCAGGGCGCCATTACCCAGGAGATCACCGAGATCGTGGCAGGCGCCGAAGCCTGACCGGTCCGGATGCAAGGAGTTGACCCCTATGGCCAAAAATATTGGTACTGTGATTCAAGTCATCGGCCCCGTGCTGGATATCCGCTTTCCCGAGGGGAGCCTGCCGGAGCTGCTGAATGCCATTGAAGTTCCCAATGGCGAGGCCACCATTGTGGCTGAGGTCGCCCAGCATCTGGGCGACAATGTGGTCCGGGCCGTCGCCATGAGCTCCACCGACGGCCTTCAGCGGGGGGTTCCCGCCACGGACACCGGCGCGCCCATTTCCGTCCCTGTGGGCGAGGGCTGCCTGGGCCGGATGTTTAACCTGCTGGGCCAACCCATCGACGAGCAGCCCGCCCCCAGAGCGGCAGATCACTGGCCCATTCACCGCCCCGCCCCCTCCTATGAGGACCAGGCCAGCACCACGGAGATCCTGGAAACCGGGATCAAGGTAGTGGATCTGATTTGTCCCTATGCCAAGGGCGGCAAAATCGGCCTCTTTGGCGGCGCAGGAGTGGGCAAAACGGTGCTCATCATGGAACTCATCAACAACATCGCCAAAGAGCACGGCGGCATTTCCGTCTTCACCGGTGTGGGCGAGCGCACCCGGGAGGGCAACGACCTGTACAACGAGATGAAGCAGTCCGGCGTCCTGGCCAAGACCGCCTTGGTCTATGGTCAGATGAACGAGCCGCCTGGAGCCAGAATGCGAGTAGGCCTGTCAGGTCTCACCATGGCGGAGTATTTCCGGGATGTGAAGCATCAGGATGTGCTCCTCTTCATTGACAACATCTTCCGCTTCACCCAGGCAGGCTCTGAGGTCTCTGCCCTCCTGGGCCGTATGCCCTCTGCTGTGGGTTACCAACCTACATTGGCCACGGAGATGGGCGCGCTGCAGGAGCGCATCACCTCTACCAAGGAGGGATCCATCACCTCTGTGCAGGCAGTCTATGTGCCTGCCGACGACCTGACAGACCCGGCCCCTGCTACCACCTTTGCCCACCTGGACGCCACGACGGTGCTGGATCGTGGCATTTCCTCCCTGGGTATTTACCCGGCAGTGGACCCCCTGGCTTCTACCTCCCGGATTTTAAATCCGGAAATTCTGGGCCGGGAGCACTATGAGGTGGCCCGGGATGTGCAACGGATTCTCCAGCGGTACAAGGAGCTGCAGGATATCATCGCCATTATGGGCATGGATGAGCTGTCCGACGAGGATAAGCTCACGGTGAACCGGGCCCGGAAGGTCCAGCGGTTCCTGTCTCAGCCCTTTACCGTGGCGGAGGAGTTCACCGGCATGACCGGCAAGTATGTGCCTCTGAAGGAGACCATCCGGGGCTTCCGGGAGATCATCGAAGGCAAACACGACAGTCTGCCGGAGTCTGCGTTCCTCTTTGCCGGGTCCATCGACGATGTGGTGGCCAAGGCCAGCAAGGGGTGAGCGCCATGACGGCCTTTCATCTGAAAATTGTCACGCCAGACGGCCTCTTTTTTGACGGAGACGCGTTCTCGCTCACCGTTCGTACCGTCGCAGGAGATGTGGGCATTTTGGCCGGCCACTTGGACCTGGTGACTGCCCTGGGCATGGGCCGGGCTACGGTAGTCACAGACCAGGGAACCCGGTATGCAGCCTGCATTGGCGGGATGCTGTCGGTGGAGAAGGAGCTGGTGACCCTGGTAGCGACCACCTTTGAGTGGGCGGAGGACATTGACACCGCTCGGGCCCAGGCCTCCTATGAGCGGGCCCAAAAGGTTTTGCACAGCAAAAACGCCAGCCAGGTAGAGCTGAAGCTGGCCGAAGCCCGGCTAAAGCGGGCCCTGGTCCGCCGGGGTGTGGCAGCTGGTCAATAAACAAATCAAGCGCTGAACAGTAAGAAACGCCATGCTGTTCAGCGCTCTTGTTTTGGAATGAAATGTGAAACCACTTGCAATTTTCTGGAAATTGCGGTATACTTGTTAACAAATGTGTGAACAAAAAAGTGGATGGAGGCTGCTTATGAACGTCACTGCGACCAACGAGCCCTGCATGATTCTGGAGACGGTGGAGCTGCTGTATGCCTTTATCAATGAGCTCCCGGCCGGTGAGCTGACGGCCCCCGGCCCATACACCATCCCTTCGTCAGAGCTGCAGCACATGCTGACATCCGCCACGGAGGGGATCTCCAGGCAGGACCCGGCGATGCAGTTTTTCTTTCTGAAGGAGCCGCTCCAGGATGGATCTGGGCTCTTTACCTGCCTGGCCAGGGCTGTCGTTTATAACACCATGGACTTCTCCTGCAAGACCCTGGGGGCGTCTTTTGACTCCCTGCGGCGAAATTGGCAGGAGCTGCGGCAGCGGGGAGAGCATATTTCCGCCATTGGGGAATTTGGTATGGACTACATGGAGCAGGAGGACAGAAGCTTTGTTCCCCTGTCTGTGGATCTGGAACGGCTGGAGGTGACGCCGGAATACCGGCAAAAGCTCTTGGAGGTGTTTTCCGGATTTGAGACATATACCGCCATTCTTGAAAAGATGCTGGAGCCCGTTGCTACCCGGCTGGAGGCGCTGCTGCGTCCCTGGGCTTTGCGGGCAGAGCCCTTGGCCAGGAGCTGGGAGGCACGTTATCGAGAGGGAAATGCTGTGGAAATTTTGAAGAAACGGGCATGCTGCAATGCAGGAAGCTCCGTGCAGGCGCTATTCATCAATCTGCGTTATCTACAGCCCACGGCAGCCCCCGGTGTGTTGGATGACGAAGCCAGGACGGTGTTTTTTCACACCGGCGTGGCCCAGGAGACAGAGCGAAAGGAACCGCTGGATTTTGAGGACTGGGAATACCATGCGTTGCGGCTCCTGGGAAGTCCTGCACGGATGAGAATGCTCCAGGCCATGGCGGAGAAACCCATGAGTTCCCGGGAAATGGCTCAGCAGCTGGACCTCCACTTGGGGGCAGTGGGTCGGGATGTGAAGAGCCTGTTTGACGCCAGGCTGCTGCTGCTGGAATCCGTACAGGGGAGAAACCGCTACAAGACAAACTTTGCATCCATTGAAACCATTATGCAGCATTTGAAGTCGCTGCAAAAAAAGGGGAGCAATGAATCATAACAGGCGCCTGCTTCACTGCGGCACGATGCAGCGGTGGAGCAGGCGTCTGTTTGCCTGCAAAATAGCTAAATTTTCTTCTGTGTAGGTATTGCAATTTTGTGAACGATGTGGTAAGATCCCCATAAGGGTGTTCACAAAATTATGAACACCGAATTTCAGATTGCACAGAAAGGAAGGACAAACATGAAAGCACGTACAAGACTGCTGGCGTCGTTTCTGGCGCTGCTGCTGTGCCTGAGTCCCGTGACCGTTTGGGCGTCTCCCGAAGCGCCCCGACCCAGTCATGTGGTGGACCTGGCGCTGAGCGATACTGCGGAGTCTCAGCTCCCCCTCCGGGAGGCAGTGGCCCCTCTGGGTTATCGGCAGGACGATTGGGTTACGGTTATGGTGGAGCTGGAGGAGGAGCCGCTCCTAAATGGGCAGGTCCTGCGGGAGGACTTACATACTGCCTCCTGTCAGGCTGAGGCCCAGCGGCTGCTGGCTTCTCATGAGGCTCTACAGGAGAAAATCCGCCGCCTGCCCTGGACTGCGGCCCAGGCGACCAGTCATGAAAAAAGTCCCACCTATGAGTACACTGCCATTTTTAACGGCTTCGCCATGGAGATGTGCTATGGTGATCTGGAAGCGCTGCAGGCCATGCCAGGCGTGAAGTCCGCGTATGTGGCTACCCGCTATGAGGCCCCCCAGCCAGTGGAAACGGGCTTGGAGCCTATGATGGCAGGCAGTACCGGGGGCATTGGCTCCGATGTGGTCAATGCCATGGGATATGACGGCAGCGGCATGATGGTAGCCGTTTTGGATACCGGCTTGGACACGGACCATGTTGCCTTTGCAACTGCGCCCCAAGTGCAGACCCTGACCCTGGAGGAGCTGGAGACCCGAATGAACCAGGTCCAGCTCCATGCGGAACTGGACGGGGCGGAGGCTGCCTATGTTTCCGGCAAAATTCCTTATGCCTACGACTATGGTTCCGGTGAGGCAGGCGCCGAAGCCGTCCGGGACTCTGCCGGCCATGGCACCCATGTGGCTGGTACGGTAGCGGGAAATTGTGAAGAGCTGCGAGGCGTGGCCCCCAATGCCCAGCTGCTCATTATGAAGGTGACGAGTCCCGATGGTTCCATTTTGGACAGCACCATTTTGGCGGCCCTGGAGGATGCCGTCCTTTTGGGCGTGGATGCGGTCAACATGAGTCTGGGCGCATCGGCTGGCTTTGCAGATACTGAGGAGACCGCCGTGCAGGACGCCTATTACCGCTGTGCCCAGGCGGGCGTCAGCCTGATGATTGCCGCAGGTAACGACATGAACAGCGCCGTGGGCAACCGGTATGGCAATGGCTTACCCCTGGCGGAGAGCCCGGATAGCGCCCTGGTCAGCGCACCGTCCACCTCCTTTGCCGCTATGTCTGTGGCCAGTGTGGAGAATTTCAAAACGGAGTGCAGCTATATGAAGCTGGGTCAGACGGAAATCCTGTTCCAAAATGGCGTGGATAACAATTCCGGCCAGGCTCTGCATGCGGCGAAGATGATTTGCGGGGAGGAGCAGGAAGTCACCCTGCCGTATGTGATGGTGCCCGGCCTGGGCGATGTGGAGGACTACACCGGCCTGGATGTGGCGGGAAAAGTTGCAGTGGTCCAGCGAGGTGTCCTGAGCTTTTCCGATAAGGCCAATTATGCGGCTGCAGCGGGCGCTGTGGGCTGTATCATTTATAACAACGAAAGCGGCAGCCTCCTGCCTGGCCTTGGGGAGACCGTCTCAATCGGAACCGTGGGCATTTCCCAGGCGGACGGGCAAAAGCTGGCGATGGCGGAGGAGAAACAGATTTCCTTCTCTCCCGCCTGGATCGATTACCGCGCTACGGACACCAGCGCGAAGCCTTCGTCTTTCAGCGACTGGGGCCCCACCCCGGACCTTCAGCTGAAGCCGGAAATGGCAGCGCCTGGCGGCAACATTTCCTCTGCCAAGCCTGGCGGCGGCTTCCAGCTGATGAGCGGTACCTCCATGGCATCTCCTCATATGGCCGGTGCTGCAGCGGTGGTGCGGCAGTATTTGCAGGAAAAGCTGGGTCTTACAGAATCCGGCCAAGTGCACGACCTGACAGACGCGCTCCTGATGAGCACGGCCCATCCTGCCCTCCGGGAGGACGGCAGTCCCTATTCTCCCCGTCAGCAAGGCGCGGGCGTCCTCAACCTGAAGGATGCCGTCATGGCGGAAGCCTATCTCACGGTGGACGGCTGCGACCGGCCCAAGGCACAGCTGGGGGAGAGCGGGGAAGGCAGCTACACCTTTACCTTCCGGGTTCATAATTTGGGACAGACCCCCCTGTCCTATACCCCAAACCTCATCTCCACCACAGAGGGCGTGGTGGAGGATCAGGGACATAGCTTCATAGACATGGTTCCCTGCAGGTTGCAGGAGGGAACGGACTATACTGTGACCTATGAGGGCCTGACCCAGGGCAATCAGCTGACAGTTCCGGCAGGTGGTGAAGCGGCCTGTACGGTGACCCTTGCTCTGACCCAGAGCTGGAAGGCCCAGATTTTGGAGGATTTCCCCAACGGAAACTACGTGGAGGGCTATGTGAGCCTGGTTCCGGAGGGAGAGGGTGTGACCCTGGGGCTGCCCTACCTGGGCTTCTACGCAGACTGGGAGCAGGCGCCCTTGTTTGATGATGTGCCTGACGGGGACTATTACATTTCCCCCACCCGGCTTGTGGGTGCCAGCACAGACTATATTGGTGGCAACTATCTGGGAATGGGCTTTGGTGGAACCTATGATTACAGCAAGCTGGCCTTCTCCGCCGATTACAATGGAGAGGGGAACCGGGCTTTGGCCTTGATTCCAGGACTGCGCCGGAATGCAACCAGTTTAAATCTCTCTGTGCTGGACCCGGCAGGCAGCGTGATGTGGGAATCCAGCTATGACCGGGTGCCGAAGAACTACTTTAACACCAACTCCGGCGGCATTACCCTCTTGGCGGTTTGGGAGGGGTGGGACGGCTGCCTGACAGACGGAACCTATGCCCCTGAGGGCCCAGGCTATATCTACCGGCTCACTGGCAGCGTGGGTCAGTCTCAGGCGAAGCAGACCATGGACATTCCCTTCTTCTTGGACAATACCGCCCCCAAGGCCACAGATTTTACGCTGATGGAGGAGGATGGCCGTTACCTCCTGGAGTTCCTGGTTCAGGACAACCACTATGTCAATTACATTCAGCTTGGGGATTCCACCAGCCAGGAACGGCTGGCAGCTGTGGGAGACGGCTTTGGGGAGATCACAGAGCCGGGAGCTCTGACCCAAGTTTCCATTGACATTACAAACTATGGCGACCTCTGCGCGAAAAAGGGACTGAACCCTGCCCGGATTACGGTATATACCACAGACTATGCGGGCAATACCAGCATGAACTATGTGGAGATTGGTCCCCGGTCCATGACGCTGGAGAATCTGAGCCTGGATGTGGGGGCAACGGAGCAGATTGCCTATACCATCCGCCCGGACAAGCTTTCCTCCATTCCTCTTACCTGGACCAGCTCCAATGAGTCTGTGGCCACGGTGGACGAGGGAGGCCGGGTTACAGGCCTGCGGAATGGTACCGCTGTTGTAAGTGCCAGAGCGGCTTCCGGCCTCACGGCCAGCTGCCATGTTACAGTTGGCACCGGTGTGACCAATGAGGAGCTGCAAAACCACTACGGCGAGACACCGTACCTGAACGACCGCTTCCAGGCAGGTGATTTTTGGTACAAGGTGACAGGACCTGACACGGTGCAATTGATTCGGGACCCTGGGTCTAGTTGGAGCAGCTATCCGGAGCTCTCCGGAGAGATTATCGTTCCCGCCGAAGTCACCTATGAGAATACGGCCTTCCGAGTCACCAGCATTGGAGAGCATGCTTTCGGGAACAACAGTGGTATCACTGCTGTCACCCTGCCGGATATCCTGGAGACCATTGGCGAGTCTGCGTTCTCGGGCTGCTATGCCCTGGAGCTTACCTATTTGCCGGATTCGATCCGCAGGCTGGACGATATGGCCTTCCAATATTCCAGCGGTGTTCACTGCAATCTGCCGGCCAATTTGGAGGTCATGGGTTCCAAGGTATTCAACGGAACAGGCATCACGGAGGCAGTCATCCCCGAGTCTGTGATCCGGCTGGGTGACGAGGCCTTTGCCGGCTGCTACAGCCTGACGAAAGTGGAGTTTTTGGGGCTTCCGGAGGAACTGGGCGAAGGCCTGTTTACCTTTGACTCTGCATTGGAAACGGTTGTTTTGCCCCAGGGGCTCACGGAGATTCCAGACAATATGTTCCAGTACTGCGCCAGCTTGACGGATGTCCAGATCCCGGATACGGTGACCGTCATTGGGGAGTCAGCCTTTGCATATGCCGGTCTTACGGAAATTGTCATTCCGGAGGCCTGCCGGGAGATCGGCATCTCTGCCTTTGCCTACAATGCCAGCAGAGTCATTCGAATTGCCAACCAGGTGGAACGGGTGGAAGAGGAGGCATTTGCAGGCTGTAAAAATGTGGAAACCGTTATCTTCGGCAAATCTGTCCAGTACATTGGAGCAGGTGTACTGAACTACGTGACGCCTGCTGAGGGCCTGGACGAAATCCACATCGAGGTGGTCAGCGAGTCTGCAGCCAGCGCGTTGTTCTGCAGCGGCTACCATGGCGTGGTGTACAAGGATGGCCTGCCCTATGTAGTTTACACCGGGTTACCGTTCCAGTCCGATGGTGTGATCTATCAGCCCACCAGTGACCGGACCGCCTTTGTTGCAGGCTGCTATGACCATGCGGGTGAGAATCTGGTGATCCCCGAGACGGTCTATTCGGAGCCGGATGACATGACCTATACGGTTACCGGAATTGAAGCTGGTGGTTTAGGAGGTGCAAAAGGCACGGTGACGTTGCCGGAAACCGTTACCTGGATCAGCCACTTGGCATCTAGCGGTTCGGAAATCACCTCCATCCACCTTCCCCAGGGACTGACAGAAATCCGGGAGCGGGCGTTCCTTGGTATGGGACAGGCTGAAACCTGGGCGGACGAGACGCTGACAGTTCCTGGTGGTGTAGGAACCTTCGGGGAGGCAGCGTTCAGCGAGACCCATTACCGAAGGGCAGTTCTCTCCGAGGGAATTACCCAGGTGAGCAGGAGCGCTTTTGAAATGGCTGGATCCTTAGAGGAAGTCTGCTTACCGGATACTGTGACCAAAATCGGTGTGGGCGCTTTCCGCTACTGCGGCGCCCTGGAGGCAGTTTCGCTGCCGGAGGGATTGGAACGCGTGGAGAAGGAGGCATTTTACTCTGCACCGCTGGATGAGGAAATCGTGATCCCAGACAGTGTAACTTATATCGGAGCCCAAGCCTTTACGGGGAGCGTCTGGGACGAGGACTATCATGAAATTCCCACCGGTCCAAAGCAGGTTGCGATTGGCGGCGGACTCCGGGATTTGGGTTGGAATGCCTTCCGGAAGGATGCGGTCATTACCACAGTCCTAAACAGCCAGCGGAATCTCTGCGTCACCTTTGGCGACCTGGAGCAGATCCCCGCAGTCATCTGGGACGGCAAAACTGCCATTCCTCTGGGTGACGGCTCCTGCGTCCCCGAGGGCAAGACCGTCACCGTGACTGGCGATGTAACCATTGACGGCAAGCTCTGCATCGAGGGCAAGCTGGTTGTGGATCCCACCGCCACCCTCATCATTACGGAAGACGCGGTGATCGTGGGCCCAGAGAACATCGAGTACAAGACCTGTGACGGCGGCGAGGATTGCTTCAGCAAGACCTTCACCGACCTGAACACCAACCGCTGGCACCATGTGTACACCGATTACGTCATTGCCCGTGGCCTCATGAACGGCATGAGCAGCACCCAGTTCGCCCCCGAGGCGAATCTGACTCGGGGTCAACTGGTGACCACCCTGTACCGCCTGGCTGGGGAACCGGAAGTGACCGAGCCTGCAACCTTTGCCGATGTGGCGGAGGGCCGGTATTTCACCGATGCCATTGCCTGGGCCGAGGATCTGGGGATTGCCGAGGGTATCACCGAGACAGAATTTGCTCCTGAAGGCGCCGTGACCCGGGAGCAGGCTGTGACCTTCCTGTACCGGTACGTGGTGAACTACCTGGGTCAGGAGCCCGCCAGGGGCGGCGACCTGTCCATCTTCCGGGATGCTGGCAAGATTTCCGATTATGCCAGAGAGGCCATGGCCTGGGCCACAGCCGAAGGCTTCCTGGAGGGCTACGGCGACAGCACCGTGGGTCCCAGGAACCCTGTGACAAGAGCCCAGATGGCCAAGTTCCTGACCATCCTTTCCAAAGCGTTCTGATTTACTTCTCATAGCTCTTCTTTCTGTGTGAAATATCCCCCATGGGTTCGCCCGTGGGGGATATTTCTGCGGTTGGCATATGGGGGAGGTTTTTGCATGGACCGGGAGGCTGCGATGGACGGCGGATCCTACGCATGCGCCTTGGAAGGAGAAAACCGGAATGCATCTCCGCCCCTGGGGTGTTTTCTGGGGGCACGGTGGTTTTAGCGGGTTTTGTGTAGTAAATAATACGGAAAATCCAGGAAAGCGCACTCCAAAGGACTTGACGTTTGCGGAGCTGATGCGGTATAATAGTTTCACATTTCGCAATATAGTATCGCATGCAGAACTGATGTATCTTGCTTGGTGCCGTTCGTTGAGGCGTACTTGGATGGTCAGCCAGGTGACAGCAAAACAGGATGACCGGATAAAGCGCCACTTCGATTTTTTATTTTCCCCATGCATCTTTATTGCGCTGGAAAACCTAAGCGGCGATGGAGTATGGATGTTAGGTGTTTGCACCGCAAGGCGCATGTTGCTCAGCATAAAAGCGCCGGTGGGCAAAAGCAAATGCCGGAATGAGAAGGACTATGACAGATCGAGAATTGAGAAAATTGAGCCGCGCCGAGCTGCTGGAGCTGCTTTTGGAAGAGAGCAGGGAGAACGAACGGCTGCGGGCTCAGCTGCAAGAAATGAATGAGAAGCTGGCTGACCGGGCCATCCGGATAGAGCGTGCCGGTTCCATTGCGGAAGCCGCGTTGCAGTTAAACGGCGTGTTCCAGGCGGCGGAAGAGGCGGCTGCGCAATATCTGGAAAATGTGCGCCGCCTTGCGGAGGAGCAGACACAATGAGGAAGAAAACCCTGGGGGAAATGCCCTCTGCAGAGCAGCTGGAAGCCGAGCTGAAGCGGGAGAAGTACAAACGCCGGTACCATTCCGTGCTCCGCAGCACGATTTATACCCTGATTACGGTGGCAGCGATTGCTGTGCTGGTTGCCACATTGTGGTTGCCGGTATTGCAGATTTATGGCAGCTCCATGACGCCCACGCTCCAGGACGGGGAGATCATCTTCTCCGTGAAGACCGCAGATCTGGAACCCGGCGACATTGTGGCCTTTTACTATAACAATAAAATCCTGGTCAAACGGGTCATCTGCGGCCCCGGCGACTGGGTCAACATCGATGAAGACGGCACCGTCTACGTCAATGAGGTCCGGCTGAAGGAGCCTTACCTGGCGGAAAAGGCCCTGGGCGACTGCAACATCGAGCTGCCCTACCAGGTTCCGGACGGAAAAATCTTTGTCATGGGGGACCACCGCTCCACATCGGTGGACTCCCGGAACACCGCCGTGGGCTGCGTGGCCCAGGAGCAAATTGTGGGGAAAATCATATTCCGCATCTGGCCGTTGAACCGGCTGGGGGATGTGGATTAGGAAGGGGCGTCTGGAATGCAGGAAAAGCTGCGGACGGAGGCGGACGGCTACGTAACTCGGAAGCACCGCCGCCAGATCTGGAAAAGAGTGGTGGGCCTCCTGGCCTGCATCGTGGTGTTTTGCACCACCTATGCGCTGATTCTGCCTGCCATCACCATGGAACATACGGGTGAGCTGACATGCTCTCTGCAAACCCTGGGGATTCATACCCATTCGGCCGATTGCTTTGACGATGAGGGCAAGGTGGCCTGCGGGTATGCAGACTTTGTGGTACATACCCATGATGCCAACTGCTATGACCAGGACGGCGCTCTCATATGCCCCTTGCCGGAGATTCAGGCCCATACCCATACCAGCGCCTGCTATGGGTCTGCTCAGGAAACCGCTGTCACCGAGACACACGTCCACACGACTGAGCCGGGCCGACTGATTTGCCAGCAGGAAGAATCGGAGGGGCATCAGCACAATGAAACCTGTTACGAGTCACAGCAGGTGCCCACAGAACCGGCGGGATCCACGGAGTCTGCCGAACCGGAACTTATTTGTGGTAAAGCGGAAATTATCCTGCATGAGCATGGACCCGATTGCTTGGATGAAGACGGAAACCGGATCTGCGGAAAGACACAGGTTTTGGAGCACGTTCACGCTTCGGACTGCTTCCAGCCTGTTGCGCCTGCGGAAACAGATGCATTTACAGAGGGAGAACAGGCACGGATCGATGAGCTGATTGCAGCCATTGATGGTCTGCCCACTCAGGAAGAGATTGAAGCAGCGCTGAATGCTTACGAAGAGGCCGGGGACGAGGACGGCTATGAAGCTTATTTTGAAGAGCTGTACCATGGGGTCATGCCTATTTATGTAAATTACCAGGCGTTGGCCCCAGAACAGCAGGAGCTTGTCACCAACCGGGAGAAGCTGCTGGAGCTGGAGTGGCTGTGGTCGGCCATGCCCATGGCGGTCACCAATACGGTCGAGGTAACGGCGGTCAATAGCTTTAATTGGGGCAGCTATGGCGGGGCATTAATTGTCCATGGCGATAACGGTCTTGCGGTAAGAGATAGTGGCATGGGGGATACCGACTTCCTGTATTGGTATGCTGTTCGGGTCGAATACGAAAACAATCGGTTTGTTGTGAAGCAGGTTGAAACCAATAATAACTCCAGTAAGAGAGACGTGTGGGCTTCTGGAACGGGATTTATATTACTGTTTCACACAGGAACATTGGGAACAGAGGTCAACGTCAGTGTAGGCGACACGGTGACCGTTAGCGGTGATTTCTGGAAAACGAAGCATGATTACAATGGCACAGTCTATGGCACCGTAACCTTCAACGCAGCGGCAGCCCAGAAAAATGCCAAGGACAATACAAATCAGCTTCACATTGTTCCGGCGGCCAGCACCCGGGATTTCATTGAACTGAACCTGTACGATTACGGCAGCGGCAGCGCCGGACGGAACATCAATGACAAGTTCAACACAGCCAAGAATGCTCATGTACGGTAAAGAAGCAAGCAACCGAAAACAATAGATAGACCGCCAGCACTACACTATTCCGAACCAAAGACCAAAAGATAAGCATTTTGAGAAAATCTAAACTTTTGGATTTTCCTACAATGCCGACTACGGCGGAATCCCTCCC
>ERZ772883.114-NODE-114-length-94545-cov-26.805747_pt1 | contig 94545 bp, 76 predicted proteins | sample MGYA00580575_ERZ772883 | MGnify/ENA primary metagenome ERZ772883 (study PRJEB29015, sample SAMEA2737666) | human gut metagenome | biome: human gut; feature: human-associated habitat; material: faeces | place: China | collected 2012 ... | reverse complement strand
CAGATGCGTTTTTGTATGCCTGCCGCGGCTGCGGCGGCGTCCAGATCGTGTTCAACGGCAAGGTCATTCTGGGCACCCGCGCCCGCAAGACCTGCTCCAAGAGCTACCACGCCTTCTCCAGCGTCAACTACCCTGATCTGGCGGTGGTGCAGGACGGCCGCCTGCTGCAATACATGCGCTGCACCTGCTATCCCCGACCGGTGTTCTACAATACGCTGGACGACCGTGTCAGCCTGCTGAAGCTGATCCCCGGCACATCCAGCCAGCTGATCGACTTCATGCTGGACCGCAGCGACGGCCTCATCATCGAGTCCTTCGGCGTGGGCGGCCTGCCGGAATATCATGGCAGCGAGTTCTACGATGCGGTGCGCCGCGGCGTAGAGCGGGGCAAGATCGTGGTCATGACCACCCAGGTGCCCAACGAGGGCAGTGACCTGACGGTGTACCATGTGGGCGGACGGCTGAAAAGCACCCTGCGCCTGCTGGAGGCCTACGACATGACCACGGAGTCGGCAGTGGCCAAGCTCATGTGGATCTTGGGCCAGACACGGGACTTCGACGAGGCGGAGCGCCTGTTCTACCGCCCCGTGGCGCGGGACATCCTCTGCGAAAACGAAAGCTGATACCAGAAACGGCGCGTCCGGGACGCGCCGTTTTCGCATATTTTTCCGACTTCTTTCCCATACTATCCAAAAATGTGCGGGGAGGAACCGCGGAATGAAACAGGAATTTTCCGCCAGAACGGCGGCGTTGGATGACCGGCTGGGCGTAGGCCGCTGCTTCGACATGACGGCCCGGGATCTCACCATCGGGGGCCGCCGCGCCCGCCTCTGGGTGGTGAACGGCTACGCCCAGGAGAACATTTTAGAGCGCATGATCGCCCAGTGGCTGTCTCTGCCGGAGCTGACGGCCATCCCCACGTTGGACGCGTTTCTCAGCCGCTGCGTCACCGCCTGCGACGCCGCCGTCTGCCGCAGCAGGGAGGAGGCGGTGCTGGCCGTGTTCTCCGGCAGGACCCTTCTGGTGGTGGACGGCTTCTGCGGCGGCATCCTCATGGATGTCAAGCAGTTCCCCACCCGCTCCATCGAGGAGCCGGACACCAGCCGCGTCCTCCGCGGCAGCCACGACGGCTTCGTGGAGAACCTGATGCAGAACGCGGCCCTGCTGCGCCGCCGCATCCGCGACCCCCGCCTGACGCTGGAGCGGGTGCAGCTGGACAACCGCTCCCACACCGATGTGGCGCTGTGTTATATGGAGGGCGAGGCCGATCCCGACCTGCTGACGGAGCTGCGGAAAAAACTGAAAAATATGCAGGTGGGCTCCATCGCCATGAGCCAGGAATCGGTGGCCGAGGCGCTGTCGCCCCGCCAGTTCTGGAATCCGTTTCCGAAAGTCCGCTATACGGAACGCCCCGACGTGGCCTCGGCCTGCATCATGGAAGGCGACGTGGTGGTGATGGTGGACAACTCCCCGTCGGCCCTGCTGCTGCCCACCACGCTGCTGCGCTTCACCGAGGAGATCAACGACTACTACTTTCCGCCTCTCATCGGCTCCTATCTTCAAATTGTCCGCATGGTGGTGCTGCTCCTGACGGTGTTCGTCACGCCGGTGTGGTATCTGCTGGTAAAGAACCCCGATACACTCCACGAGAACCTGCACTTCCTGCTGGTGCAGGACGCGTATTACGTCCCCCTTATCATCCAGCTCCTGCTGGTGGAGCTCATTATTGACGTGCTGAAGCTGGCGTCCCTGAACACGCCGGACGTGCTGAGCAACTCCTTCAGCATGATCGGCGCCCTGATATTGGGCGATTTTGCCGTGCAGGCCCGCTGGCTGGTGCCGGAGGTGCTGGTCTACATGGCCTTCGTGGCCATCGCCAACTACGCCCAGCACAGCTATGAGATGGGCTACGCCACCAAGCTCTGCCGCATGCTGCTGCTGATTTTGATCTGGCTTTTCGACCTCTGGGGCTTCCTCGCCGGTATCGTGGGCACGCTGACGCTGATGGCCACCACCAAGCCTCTGGTGGGCAAGGGCTACCTCTACCCCCTCATCCCTTTCGACGGAAAAAAGCTCAAGCGCCTTCTGCACCGCGTACCCATCAGCAGGGACAACAGCTGACGGAAAAAATTTCCGGCGCCGCCCTGCCAATTCGCCCTGAATTTACACCGTATGCCTCGCCCCGTTCCGGCACAAAGTAACGCTGTCGCCGGCGACAATTCCACAAAGGGGTGAGACGCTTGTATGAACTGCGAGAAACGCATCCCGCAGGCAGTCTCCGCAAGAGCACTGCAAGGCTGCTTGCTCTGGTATTTACCCTATCCCTCTGTCTCCAGCAGGTCTGGGCCGCACCGGAGGCGCGGACGGTGATCCCGCTGGGCAAGGCGGTGGGCATCAAGCTCTTCGCCGACGGCGCGCTGGTGGTGGGCCTGTCGGAGGACGGCCCTTGTCCCGCCCGGGACTGCGGCCTGAAGGAAGGGGACCTGATCCTCACCATGGGTGACGCCAAGATCACCTCCACGGAGCAGGTTCGCCAAGTCCTGCAGGACAACGGCTGTGAACCTCTGGCACTTACCATCCGCCGCGGCAGCAGAGATCTCCGCGTCACTGCTGTTCCCACACAGGGTGCCGATGGCGCGTGGCAGCTGGGGGCGTGGATACGCGACAGCATGGCCGGTATCGGCACGCTGACGTATTACGACCCTGCCACCGGCAGCTACGGCGCACTGGGCCACGGCATCACCGACGTGGACACGGCACAGCTGATGCCGCTGGCCTGCGGCTCCATCATGGAGACCACGGTGAAGGCGGTGAAAAAGGGCGCCAAGGGCGACCCCGGCGAGCTGAAGGGCGACTTCTCCGTCCAGCGTGACGTGGGCACCGTCTCTGTCAACAGCGATGGCGGCATTTTCGGCACGGTGGCGGACCCTGATTTTCTCCGGGCGGGCACGCCCGTCCCTGTGGCCACGGCCCGCCAGGTCAAGACCGGACCTGCCACGATTCTGACCACCATCTCCAATGATGACACGGCGGAATACACGGTGCAGATCGTCCGCGTCTTTTCCGGCAGCCAGTCCACCCGCAACCTGCTGCTGAAGGTGACGGACCAGCGCCTGCTGGACGCCACCGGCGGCATCGTGCAGGGCATGAGCGGCAGCCCCATCCTCCAGGACGGACGGATCGTGGGCGCCGTCACCCATGTCCTGCTGAACGACCCCACCCAGGGCTACGGCATTCTCATGGAGAATATGCTGGCCATGGCGGGGTAAAAGGGAGGTGGAGGCATGCAGTCCCTGCTCATTAAGGACACCACCCGGGCACAGCGTGAGGAGATCGTGCGCCGGGCGCTGGCGGCCTGCGGCGGCAGCTGCGAGGGCTGCAATGGCTGCGGCAATTCCGGCGGCGGCCGCGTGGACGCCATCTATCAGCCGTATATCGACGGCGAGGTGGAGCTGGCGGACCTGAACGCGGCCTATTCCGAGAGCCGCAAGCTGGTGCGGTAGCAAAAAGGGAGCGGCGGGTCATCCCGCCGCTCCCTTTTTAGCGTTGTGACTTACGGCACCGGCCGGTACGATACCGGCTTACCGTCCTCGAACGTCACCTGATATCCGGTGCCCGGGGCCACCGGATAGTCGTACCGGATGCCGCCGAACCAGTGCATCAGCAGCCCGGCGGTGACGCCGCCGTGAATGACGCATACCGCGTCCTCTCCCGCGTCCAGCACCGGCTGGATGGCCGCCAGATTCCGCGCCAGCACCTGGGGCGCGCTTTCCCCGTTGGGGCAGGCATTGTGCTCCGCGTCCTCACACCACGCCTGAAACGCGGGATCGTCCTTCAGCTCGGCGTAGCTCTTCATCTCAAAATCGCCGAAGTCCATCTCCCGCAGACCCGGCAGCTGCGTGTGGGCCACATCGCCGTACAGCGCCCGCAGCGTCTGCTCCGTCCGGACAAGCCCGCTGGTGTAGTACCGCGCCGCCGTGGGGTACACGCCGGTCTTGGCGCGCTCCGCCAGCGTCTCCAGAGAATCCGGCAGCACAGGGATATCCGCCGCCCCGTAGTACAGATCGTCCCGACTTCCGGCGGTGTCGCCGTGCCGCAGTAATGTCAGCTTCATTTCAATCCCTCCGTCAGCCCGCAGAACACGCGGGTCACATGGTCAGCCCTGCGGGCCAGCTCCTGCATAAACGTACCGTGGCGCTCCCGCCACGCCCGCTCCTCACCGTCCATGGGCACGATGCCGCCGCTGACCTCACGGCAGACCACCACCGCGTTTTCAAACAGCGGCAGATACCGTTCCATGTCTGCCTCCCGACGGCTCAGCGCCTCCAGATGGCAGTAGCACTTGGCCGCCCGCGGCTCCGACACCGCCAGATCGCACACATCGTCCATGGTCAGACCGTAGTGCGCCAGCGCCCAGGTCAGCTTTCCCTGAAACGCGCCGCCGATCACCAATTCCATATCGCATTACCCTCCTATCGCCAATACCACCGCGCCGCACAGCTCGCCCAGCACCAGCCCGAAGCCGGAGATGTCGCCGGACATGCCGTCGAACTGCCGGAACCCGTGCCACACGGCCAGCCCGTAGCCCACTGCCGCCGCCAGCGGGGCAAAGCTGCCCCACAGCACCGCCGGTACGGCGCACGCCGCCGCCAGCACCGCCGCCGCCACAAATACCGGCGCGCCGCCGCGCACCATGGCGCTGTACTGGCTGGTGCTCATGGGCCGCAGCGACAGCACCGCCACCGCCGCCGCGGCGCGGCTGGCCACAGGGATCAGTGCCAGCGGCAGCAGCGGAACGTCCTCCATAGACAGAAATGCGCTCCACTGAGCCATGGCCAGCAGCACCATGCAGATCACCGCGAAGGCTCCGCAGTGGGAGTCCTTCAGGATGCGCCTCCGCGTCTCCAGATCCCGGCGGGACAGGATGCCGTCGCACACATCCATGAACCCGTCCAGATGCAGAAACCCCGTCACCAGCCACGGCGCCGCCGCGCACAGTGCCGCGCCCAGCGGGTGGGGCAGATACCACGCCAGCCACGCGCACAGCGCCCACACAGCACCCACGACGATGCCCACAAAGGGCAGACAGGCCAGCATTTTCCGCCGCGCCGTCTCGCTCCATATTTTTTTCGGGCAGGGGATGGCCAGAAACATCCCCCACGCCATGAAGAACCCGTAGATCCAGTCACGCACGGGGCATTTCCCCCTTCCACACATGGGGCAGCCCCATGGTCATCTCGCACACCACGTCGAACTCCGCCGCCAGCGTCCGGCAGATACCGGCCAGACCGGCGGTGTATGCCGCCGTCCAGGGGTCGTAGTCCTCGCCGCCCTGCCAGATGCCGTCGCACACGCATACGAAGTGAGCGGGCACGCGGCTGATGGCCGCGATCTGCTCCGCCGCCCGCCGGGGCGCACCCATGTCCATGCCGCCGTCCTCGAACATCTGCGCCGCCAGACACGCCGTCACGCTGTCGAACAGTACCGTGCCTTCGGGTCGGACGGTCTCCAGCCCTGCCGTCAGGTCACGCGCCCGCTCGATGGTGGTAAAGCCCCAGCCGTCGCGGTCGGCGATGTGCCGCCGGATGCGGGCCAGATCCTCGCCGTCGTGTGGCTCCATGGTGGCCCAGTAGTACATGGGCTTGCCGCAGGCCAGCGCCCGCGCCATGCGTTGGGCCGTGCTGCTCTTGCCGCTTTTGCAGCCGCCGATAAACAGAAGTCTCATGCGCCCTCCACCGTAAAGGCGTCCATCGCCCGTATCTCGTCCAGATAGCTGTCCTCAATGGAAGCCTCGCCGAACGTGGCCATGCCCCGCATGACGCCGCAGGCGCCCTCCAGCACGCGGAACAGCAGGGGACACCCGCTGCCCTCGCCCAGCCGCATCCCCAGACGCAGGCAGGGCTGGAGCCCCAGCGCCTCCGCCGCGATGCGGTAGCCTACCTCGTAGGAGTCGTGGGACAGAAACAGCACATCCCGCACTGCGGGGCACAGCCGCACGGCGCACAGCGCCGCCGCGATGGAGATGAACCCGTCCACCGCCGCCGGCACCCGCTCATGGGCGCAGCCTAAAAATGCGCCGGTCATGGCGGCCAGATCCAGCCCGCCCACACCGGCCAGCACGCCGATGACATCGTTTCCGTCGGGCCGGTGCAGCGCCAGCGCCTGCCGCAGCACCTCCTTCTTCCGCAGGAAGCCCTCATCCGTCAGCCCGCCGCCGCGGCCCGTTACGGCCTCGATGTCCGCGCCGGTCAGCGCCGCCAGCACCGCCGCCGATGTGGTGGTATTGCCGATGCCCATCTCGCCGATGCCCAGCGCCGTCACACCGTCGGCTCTGGCCCGCGCCGCCTGCTCCATGCCTGCGGCCATGGCGTCCAGCACCTGCTGCCGCGTCATGGCGTCCTCACGGGCGATGTCGCCGGTGCCCCGCCGCACCTTGCGGTCCAGCACGCCTACCGGCGGCACGTCGCCGTCGATGCCCACGTCCACCACGCTTACATCGTCGCCGAAGGCCGCTGCCATGGCGGACATGCCGGTCTTGCGGAAGGTCATGTTCACCGCCTGCTGCATCGTCACCGCCGGCGGCGTACAGGATACGCCCTCGGCCACCACGCCGTTGTCGGCGGCGAACACCGCCACGCGGCACTTGCCCATGGCGGGGCACACCTGCCCCGTCACGCCTGCCAGCCGGATGGATATCTCCTCCAGCTGCCCCAGACTGCCCGGGGGCTTGGCCAGCTGTGCCTGCCGCCGCCGCGCCGCCTCCATGGCCGTCTCATCTGCGGGCCGTATGGCCTGTATGTAAGCCGAAAGCTCTTGCTCTGTCATGCTCGCTCCTCCAGATAGCCCTGCTCCGCCAGCCACGTCAGCGACGGCGCGCAGTCCTGATTCTCAATGGTATATGTCGCCGCCGGACAGACGTCCAGCAGCGTGTCCAGCACCTGTGCCATGGGGATGTCCCCCTGTCCCAGCGGGTCGTGGAGATCCCAGTCCCCCCTGTTGTTGTGCAGGTGTACGTGTCTCAGCCACGGGGCCATGGGACCGATCCACTCCATGGGCGGCGTCCTGCTGACGGAGGTGTTGGCGTGGCCCACGTCCAGACACAGCCCCAGACGGGGATCGTTCACCTGCTCGGCGATCTGCACCAGCATGTCCGGCCCCGGCTCCATCACGTTCTCCACCGCCAGCACCATGTCCGGCGGCACGTCCGCCAGCAGCTCCTTCCAGAATACCGCCGACTGCTCCACGTACCACTCGGGGAAGTACACCAGCGGGATATACCCGCCGTGGACCACTATCCGCTTCACGCCCAGCATCCGCGCCGTCCGGATGGTCTGCCGGAACCGACGCAGCGCCGCCTCCCGCACCAGCGGGTCGATGGCGCAGGGGGCCAGCTCCGCAAAGGGCGCGTGGAGCCACAGACGCTCCACCCCCGCGATCTGCTGCCGTACCAGCTCCATGGCGTCCGGCTGCTCCAGCCGCGGGGCCCAGCAGAACTCCGCGATCTCGAAGCCCAGCCCCCATTTTCCGGCCAGCGCCGCCGCCTGCCCGTCGATGCCGGACAGATGCAGCCTGCCCCGCAGCTCCTTCCGTTCCAAAGCAGCTCCTCCTTACAGATATTTCAAAACGATTATAGCATACTTGCCTGTAAATACAAACCCCCAAAACATCCCTGCCCCGACAGGGATTGACGGACCTCTCCGGAGCCGGTATAATTAAGACATCTGTGCGCAAAACAGGGGAGGGAGGTGCCACCCGTGCGCGATACGTTTTCCGACTGCCATCCGGCGGTCAATTTTGCCTATTTCGCTCTGGTACTGGCCTTCTCCATGACATTGATGCACCCCGTCTGTCTGCTGATCTCCCTGACCGGCGCCTGCTGCTATCTGGCGCGGCTCCATGGCCTGCGGGAGCTGGGGCACAGCGCCCGCTGGCTGGTGCCCATGGCGCTGCTGGCGGCACTGGTGAACCCCGCCTTCGTTCATCAGGGCGTCACCATCCTGACCTACCTGCCCTCCGGCAACCCCCTGACGCTGGAGAGCATCCTCTACGGACTGGCCGCGGCGCTGCTGCTGGCCTCGGTGGTGCTGTGGTTCCGCTGCTTCAGCGCGGTCATGACCTCCGACAAGTTCATCTATCTCTTTGGCCGCGCCATTCCCGCCCTGTCGCTGGTGCTGAGCATGACGCTGCGCTTCGTGCCCCGCTTCCGCCGCCAGTTCCATACCGTAGCCCAGGCCCAGCGCTTCATGGGCCGCGACACGGAAAACGGCAGCCTGCTTCAGCGGTGCAAAAACGCCATGAAGGTCTTTTCCATCATGGTCACCTGGAGCCTGGAGAGCGCCATCGACACGGCGGACAGCATGCGCAGCCGCGGCTACGGCCAGCCCGGCCGCACCGCCTTCTCCATCTACCGTCTGGACAGCCGCGACCGGAGCCTTCTCCTGTGGCTGGCCTTCTGCGGCACATACCTGCTGGCGGCCGCCCTGAGCCGCGGCCTGCTCTTCCAGTATTACCCCATGCTGGGGGGCGCGCCCCTGCGCCCCATCACCGTCAGCTTTTACGCGGTATACCTGCTGCTGTGCCTGACGCCCGCACTGTTGTCGTGGGTCTCACAGCGCCGTTTCCGCCGTCTTGAGAAGGGAGGTGCCTGACAAATGAACGAGCTGTTCCGCCTTTCCGGCTTCGGCTTTACCTACCCCCAGCAGCGCCGCCCCGCCCTGACCGGCGTGGACCTCACCATCCGCTCCGGCGAATTCTGGGTGCTGTGCGGCCCCTCCGGCTGCGGCAAATCCACGCTGCTGCGCCAGCTCAAGACCGTCCTGACGCCCCACGGCGTCACCGAGGGCGAGGTGTACTTTCAGGGTACGCCTCTGCGGGACGTCCCCCTGCGGCAGCAGGCGGCGGACATCGGCTTCGTCCTCCAGTCGCCGGAGCATCAGGTGGTGACGGACAAGGTCTGGCACGAGCTGGCCTTCGGGCTGGAGAGCCTGGGCTGCGATACCCCGTCCATCCGCCGCCGTGTGGCGGAGATGGCGTCCTTCTTCGGCATTCAGGACTGGTTCCACAAGTCGGTGGATGAGCTGTCCGGCGGCCAGAAGCAGCTGCTGAGTCTGGCCTCCGTCATGGTCATGCAGCCCAAGGTGCTGATTTTGGACGAGCCCACCAGCCAACTGGACCCCATCGCCGCCGCCGATTTTTTGCAGACGCTGGGCCGCATCAACCGCGAGCTGGGCACCACCGTCCTCCTGACGGAGCACCGGCTGGAGGAGGCGCTGCCTCTGGCCACCCACGCCGCCGTACTGGACGGCGGCCGCCTGCTGTGTACCGGCTCCCCCGCCGAGGTAGGCCGCCGGCTGCGGGGCAGGGGGCACGGCATGTTCCTGGCCATGCCCGCCGCCATGCGGATCTGGGCCTCCGTCCACAGCGCCGATCCCGCCCCCGTCACCGTGCGGGAGGGCCGGGACTTCCTGCACCGCTGGGCGTCGCAGCACCCGCTGCTGCCCCTGCCCGAAGCGGAGGCACACCACCACGGCGGCCCCGTCCTGACGGCGGAGGGCCTCTGGTTCCGCTACCAGCCGGATCTGCCGGACGTGGTGAAGGGCCTGGACCTCACCGTGTATCAGGGAGAGCTGCTTGCCTTGCTGGGCGGCAACGGCGCCGGTAAGAGCACCACGCTCCACCTGCTCAGCGGAGCGCTGACGCCCTACCGCGGCACGGTGCAGCGCACCGGCCGTATCGGCGTCCTGCCTCAGGACCCCCAGGCCCTGTTCGTGAAAAAGACCGTCCGCGAGGATCTGTACGAGGCATTTGACGGCCAGAAGCTGGAGACCGCCCTGCGGGAAAAGCGGCTGGAGCAGGCGGTGGCCCTCTGCCGCCTGTCGCCCCTGCTGGACCGCCACCCCTACGACCTCTCCGGCGGAGAGCAGCAGCGCGCCGCATTGTGTAAGGTCCTGCTCCTTGACCCCGGGATATTGCTGCTGGACGAGCCTACCAAGGGCCTTGACGCTCAGTTCAAGCAGGAGCTGGCCGCCATCCTCCGCTCCCTGACAGTGGGCGGCGTCACGGTGGTCATGGTCAGCCACGACGTGGAGTTCTGCGCCCGCTGCGCCCATCGCTGCGCCCTGTTCTTCGACGGCAGCGTGGTGACGGAGGGCGCGCCCCGCCCCTTCTTCTCCGGCAACAGCTTCTATACCACCTCCGCTGACCGTATGGCCCGCGGCCTGTGCGCCGGCGCGGTGACGGCGGAGGATGTCATGGCCGTCATCGGCGGCGACGTGCCGCCGGAGCCGGAGCCCCAGCGGATCTACGCCCCGCTGCCGCCGGTGGCGGAGGAGTCCGCCGCGTGGCAGCCGCCCAGACTGCCTTGGTGGCGAAAGGCGCTGGCCGCCGTGTCTGGCCTTGCGGCGCTGGCCATCTTCTGGCACGCCGCCAAATACACGGACCTGACGGCGCTGGTGGGCGGCGGCACGGTGTCCGCCGCCGGCTGGTCCGCGGTGGGGGAGTACGCCCTGTTCATCGCGGCCCTGTTCGTCACCGCCGCTGCCATCGGCCGCCGCTCGCCCCCGCCGGTGCAGCTCCAGACGCCGGTGCAGAAGCGGAAGCTGTCCCGCCGCACCAAGGTATCCGCCGCCCTGATATTGGTGGGCGTCCCCGCCGTCCTGTTCGTGGGCAGCTGCTACTTTGATCTGAAAAACTACTACCTCATGGCCCTGCTGGTGCTGCTGGCCTGCATGCTGCCCTTCTTCATGGTGTTCGAGGGCCGTAAGCCTCAGGCCCGCGAGCTGGTGATCATCGCCGTCCTCTGCGCTCTGGGTGTGGCGGGCCGCGCCGCCTTCTTCATGCTGCCCCAGTTCAAGCCGGTGCTGGCCCTGACCATCATCTCCGGCGTGGCCTTCGGCGGCGAGACCGGCTTTCTGGTGGGTGCCATGACCATGCTGGCCAGCAACTTCCTGTTCTCTCAGGGGCCCTGGACTCCGTTCCAGATGTTTGCCGCCGGCATCATCGGCTTTCTGGCCGGCGTCCTGTTCCGCAAGGGCTGGCTCCGCCGCAGCCGCGCCGCCCTGTGCGTCTACGGCGCACTGGCCGCCATCCTCATCTACGGCGGCCTGATGAACCCCACCTCCGCCCTGATCTACGGCAGGGAGCTGAACTGGCAGGTGCTGGTGAGCTATTACCTCACCGGCTTCCCTGTGGACTGCGTCCACGCCGCCGCCACCGTGTTTTTCCTCTGGGTGCTGGCGGAGCCCATGCTGGAAAAGCTGGACCGCATCAAAACGAAATACGGCCTGGTAGAATAAAAAAGCGGTGTGGCCAAATGCCACACCGCTTTTTGCGTATGTGCTCACGCCGCCAGAGCCAGATACCAGTCCAGCCCCGTGGTCACGACCACCAGATAGGCGATATACACCGCCAGCATCAGCACGCCCTGCCACCGCTGGAACCTCCGGCAGACGATGGTGGGGATGATGGCGATCAGCGTTACCACGATGGCCACGGGGAAGTCCAGATAGATGCTCTGGGCGGATACCGGCAGCTTGCCGCCGTACACGAAGGAACAGACCGCCAGAATGAGGGTGGTGTCGATGACGTTGGCGCCGATGACGTTGCCCACGGACATGGACGACTGCTTCTTGATGAGGGACGTGACAGCCGTCACCAGCTCCGGCAGGGAGGTGCCGATGGCCACGATGGTGACGCCGATGATGGCCTCGGACACGCCCCAGGACGCGGCGATGAGACTGCCGTTGCTCACCAGCAGCTGGGAACCCACTACGATGCAGGCCGCGCCGCCCACGATGCGCAGAATGTTCAGCACAATGGATCTCCTGTCGCTGGCAGGAGCCTCCCCAGTCTTCTCCGCACCGGTGTCCCGCTTGGCGGAGCGGATGTTCTCCGTGATATACAGCAGGAAGATAAGCAGCAGCACCGCCGCCCCTGCGATGGAGAAGTTGCCGCTGCGGGAGAGCAGGAACAGCGCGCACACCGCCGCGATGAGCAGGATGCCCTTGGGTGCGAAGCTCCTTTTGTCCACGGCGATGGGCATGAAGATGATGCTGATGGCCAGGATCATGGCGGTGTTGCAGATGACGGAGCCGATGCCGTTGCCGATGGCCATGCCCACCTTGTCCTGTGACGCCGCGATGTAGTCGCCCACCTGGGACACCAGAATGCCGTGTCCCTCCACGGCGGCGATGGTGGACACGAAGATCTCCGGCAGGGTGGTGGCCACGCTGATGATGGTAGCGCCGATGATAAATTTGGGGATGCGGGTGATCTCCGCGGCCCACACGGCGCCGTCCACGAACCAGTCGCCGCCCTTCACGATGAGCACGATGCCCACCGCGAACAGTACGTATATCAGAATACTTCCCATACTTTTCCTCCTGCATTCACTTGCCACGGGCACAAAAAAAGCGCATGGCGCGCTGTCCATGCACAAAAAAACTGCATGCACAATGCCAAGCTCGTACATGAGTCTCATCAATTAAGATATGCCAGGTGCGCAGCACCAGCATGTTGACATACCGCGCCCAATGGCGCCGACTACTCCCTCAATTCAGCTTACTATACCATATTTTCCGAAAAAGTCAACAGGGCATCCGAAAAAGGCAGGAGGGGAGAGGCAAAGCCTCTCCCCTCCTGCCGCGCCAGCCGCTCGCCGAAGAACGTATCGTCGAAGGATCGCTCCGCCGACGTTCCGAGCGGCACATGGTCCATCCGGCAGCCGCCCTCGCAGCTGCGGATGTCACGGCGCCCGCGGGTCCGGCAGCGGGCGGTGAACCGCCTGCCCGCATACGTCTCCCTACCCAATGGCCTGACGTCCATCGCCTTACCTTCGTAAATTCGTATCCGTGCGGTCCGTCAGAACGTCAGCCGCATCTGGTGCCACACCACGTTTCCGTGGGTGGACTTCTCGGACACGCCCTCGTCCACGAAGCCGAACCTGGCGTAGTAGTGGATGAGCCGTTCCTTGCACGTCAGCACCAGCCCCTTGCGCCCCTGCTTCCGTGCGTCGTCGATGGCGCGGCGGAGCAGCTCTCCGGCGTAGCCGTGCTGCCGGTACTCAGGCAGCGTGTTGACGCCGAAGATCATCTGCCACGCGCCGTTTTCGTTGTGCAGCGCCGCATTTTCGTACATGTCATCGGTCAGATCCGGCTCGTCCGTGACAAAGCCGTCCACAAAGGCAATGAGCGTGCCGCCGTCGAACATGAGCCAGAAGTGGCCGCTGTAGTACCGGAGTCTCTGGGCGAAGTCCTGTTCGGTGGCCGCCTCTGCCGGCGGGAAACACGCCGCCTCCACCGCGGTCACAGCGGCCAGGTCGGACATATCCGCATATCTGATGTTCATCTGAGAGCCCTCCTGTGTTGATTTTGTGGTTTGCGTCTCCATTCTATCACAGCCTGCCGGAAAACGCCACCCGTTCCCGCGTCCCGCGTTTGAACGTCCCCAATGGGCACACCCCGCCCACACGTATCTCGCCATGTCTCCGGTCGCGCACCCCGTAGGGGCCGGCGTCCCCGACGGCCCGTATCGGCGCACCACCGGATACCGGTGTACTCTCGTCTATCCCTCCGTAGGGGCCGGCGTCCCCGACGGCCCGCATCGGTGCACCCTCGAATACCGGCGCACTCTCGTCTATCCCTCCGTAGGGGCCGGCGTCCCAGACGGCCCGCATCGGCGCACCCTCGAATACCGGCGCACTCTCGTCTATCCCTCCGTAGGGGCCGGCGTCTCCGACGGCCCGTATCGGTGCACCCTCGAATACCGGCGCACTCTCGTCTATCCCTCCGTAGGGGCCGGCGTCCCCGACGGCCCGTTTTCTGTTCTCCGATTGCGGGCTGCACCCGCGTCCTGCATGTATGCCTCCGGCGGCCATATTTCTTTCAACAGCGAAAGAAATATGGAAAAGAACGCCGCCAAAAACCATCGGTTTTTGGATTTCCCTTTCGTCCAATTGTAACTGCGGTGCAAAAAGGTTCCGCACCGAATCGCCTGCACTCCTATCCCCGCTGCCGCTCCTGCGTACCGCGCGAAAACTTTCTTCTCTCGCGCCGTACAGAGAAAGTGCTTTACATCCTACATACTTTTATATTCTGCGGCCCGAAGGGCCGCACCTACACTTGCCGCAGAAGGCGGCAAGTGCGCGATTTGATAATCGTCCTAAACGGTAGACCCGCAAGTCCCCCGCCCACCACGTCAGCGGCAGCGAGGGTAAACCCGTGGCCGATTCCCTGCGGGACCTTTTCCATCCGCACCGAAATCGGCCTGAAGAAAATCCAAAAACCATCGGTTTTTGGCGGCGTTTTTGCCCACTTTTGCCGCTGTTGGCAAAAGCGGGTCGCTCCGGAGAGCGAAATGTCCCCGCCCCGCGCCTCCGCACAAAACGATACCCCTCCGGCAGAGCCGGAGGGGTATCGTAGTTCACATGATCTCAAAACTTGTCCTTGTTGAAGATGCGCAGGATCTCGTCGAAGGACTTATCCATCTCGTCCTGGGCCTGCTCGCCCTTCACCTCATCCAGCGGCTGCAGCACGGGCTTCTTCTCCGCCTGTGCCTGCGCAGTCCCGCCATTGGAGGTGATGCGCGCCTCCTGCTGCTCCTCGTCGAAGCCGGTGGCGATGACGGTGACACGGATCTCGTCGTCCAGCGTCTCGTCAAACGTGGCGCCGAAGATGGTGAGCGCGTCGGGATGCACGGCCTGCTGCACCAGCGTGGCCGCCTGCTCCACTTCCTCCAGACCGATGTCCATGGAACCGGTGACGTTGATGAGCACGCCCTTGGCGCCGTTGATGGAGGTCTCCAGCAGGGGGGAGGAGATCGCCATACGCGCGGCCTCCTCGGCCTTGCCCTTGCCGGCCGCACGGCCCACGCCCATGTGGGCCAGACCCGCATCCTTCATGATGGCCGTCACATCGGCGAAGTCCAGGTTGATGAAGCCGGTGTCGCGGATCAGATCGGAGATGGACTGCACCGCCTGGCGCAGCACATCGTCGGCGATCGCAAACGCGTTGGCGAACGTGATCTTCTGGTCGGTGGCGTACTTCAGCCGCTCGTTGGGGATGATGACCAGCGAGTCCACCTTGCTGCGCAGCTCCTCGATGCCCTGCTCGGCCTGGGCCATACGCTTCCGCCCCTCAAAGCCGAAGGGCTTGGTCACCACGCCCACGGTGAGGACGCCCGCCTCCCGGGCGATCTCCGCCACCACGGGAGCCGCACCGGTGCCGGTGCCGCCGCCCATACCGGCGGTGATGAACACCATGTCGGTGCTCTCCAGCGCCTTGGCCATCTGGTTGCGGCTCTCCTCCGCGGCCTTGCGGCCCACCTCAGGGTTGGAGCCTGCGCCCTTGCCGCCGGTGAGCTTCTCTCCGATCTGGATCTTATAGTTCGCGCTGGAAGCGTTCAGCGCCTGCTTGTCCGTATTCACTGCCACAAAGTCCACGCCCTGGGCGCCGGAGCGCACCATGCGGTTGACCACGTTATTGCCGCCGCCGCCGACGCCGACCACTTTGATGCTGACGACGTTTTCCGGACCGGTCTCCAATCCAAAAGCCATGTTGGTTCCTCCTGCCACAATTTGTATCGAAAAGACAGTTTCTCTGTGCGTAATTCTATATCTTGTGCTATAACTTATATTCTATTACGGAATGATAGACCCGTCAAGTGTTCCGGCGGAATTTGTCCATCTTTTTCCCGTCAGGAGGGGATAAAGCTGGCCTTCCCGTCCTGCGTCATATCGATGGTACCCTTTTCATTGGCCTCCAGCTTCTCCACCACTGCCGCCAGATAGTCCAGCTTGTAGTTGAAGTCGGCATCCCACAGGAATTCCACCTGGAACCGCCCCATGTACTGCATGGTGATGCGCGCCGCATCGGACAGATCGATGACCTGCACTTCGTGCAGCATCCCCTTATCGTCCAGCAGCACCAGCATGCTCAGCAGCTGGTCCAGCACGGCCTGCTGCGTGGCGGAGGCCCGTGCTTCGCTGCCTACCTGGGGATTCAGCAGCGTCAGCCCCTCGATCTGGATGTACTGGCTCCATTTGGCGGCGCTGACAGTATCCACGATGTTGCCCCTGTCGCACAGGAGGTACACCGTGCCGTCCTGCTTGATGGCCACAGGGTCGCGGCACTCCGTGACCTGCACCACCAGCTTGCTGGGCAGCACCCGCCGGAACTGCACCGTTTCCACGTAGGGCAGCTGCTGGCGGATGCGCGCCGCCGCATCGTACTTGTTCAGGAAAAACAGGTTGTCGCCCGCCTTGATCTGGGCCGCCGCGGCGATCTGCTCGTTGGAATAGCGGCTGTTGCCGCTGATCTCAATGTCATCGATCCTGAAGAACATGGCCAGCGCAAGGCCGATGGCGCCGCAGATCAGCACGAAGGCCAGCAGCTTATAGAGGAAAGCGAAGCTCCCTTTCCGCCGTTTGCGATTGTACCGTCTGCGTCGCGCCATGCCTGAAGCTCCTTACTCCGTATTTTGCCGGACCCGTGCGCCCAGCCCTGCCAGATCGCCGGCCAGGTCCGCGTAGCCCCGCTGTATATGCCTGCACTGATGGACGGCGGAGCACCCCTCCGCCTGTAAGGCCGCGATGACCAGCGCCGCCCCGCCCCGCAGGTCGGCGGCAAACACATCGGCGGCGTGGAGCCGCTCCACCCCGCATACCACGGCCACCCGTCCCTCCACGCGGATGTCAGCGCCCATGCGCTGCATCTCCGCCGCGTGGCGGTAGCGGCTCTCGAAAATATTCTCCACGAATACCGTGGTGCCCCGGCTCCGCAGCAGCGCCGCCATCAGGACGGCCTGACAGTCGGTGGGGAACCCCGGATAGGGCGCGGTCCGCACCGGCGTCACCGCCTGTAACCGCCCCTCGCTGCGCAGCCGGATGTCCGTCTCGCCGCAGTCGATCCGGCACCCCGCCTGCTGTAAGGCGGTGGTCACCGTGGCCAGATGCCGGTAGTCCGTCCCCCGCAGCAGGATGTCCCCGCCGCAGGCCGCCGCCGCGCATAGATAGGTGGCCGTCACGATCCGGTCGGGTATGACCCGATGGACGCACCCGTGCAGGGGCTTGCGCCCCTCCACCGTGATGACGGACCCGCCCGCGCCCCGCACCTCCGCGCCGCAGGCACACAGGAAGTCCTGCAGATCCGCGATCTCCGGCTCCCGCGCTGCGTTGGTGATGACCGTGACGCCCTCGGCGCCGCAGGCCGCCAGTATGGCGTTCTCCGTGGCGCCCACGCTGGGGATGGCCAGCACGATCTGTCCGCCCCTGAGATGCCTGCCCTGACAGTACAGCTTACCGCCGCTTTCCTCGATGGAAGCGCCCAGCGTCCTGAGCGCCGCCAGGTGCAGGTCGATGGGCCGCGGCCCCAGCTCACAGCCCCCGGGATAGCTGAGCTCCGCCCAGCCGCATCGGGCCAGAATGGCCCCCAGAAAAATGACGGATGACCGCATCCGCCGCATCAGCGTCTGGGGGATGTCGCATCGGGTCAGCACACTGCTGTCCACCAGCAGATCCCCGTCCTCCCAGTCCGCTCTGCATCCTAAGTACCGCAGGATATCCGCCGCCGCGTCCACGTCGCTCAGACGCGGACACCGCCGGATGCGGCATGCCCCGCCGCACAGCAGCGTGGCCGCCAGAACAGGCAGTACGCTGTTCTTGGCTCCCTGCACCACCGTCTCGCCGCTGAGCCGGTGGCCGCCCTCAATGGTGATCGACCCCATAAAACCCCTCCCGCCCTTTGATACGCCATTGTATGAAAGGACGGGCTGCGGGTGTGCATGCCCTACCGGACCAGAGCCATCACCGTGTCATAAATACGCTCCGCGGCGTCAGGGATGCCCAGCTGGGCCATGCCCCGCTTCATCCGCGCCTGCGTCTCGGGGCTGCGGAGGATGTCCGCCGCCGCGTCGTACAGCGCCGCGCCATTGGCCTCGCTCTCCAGCAGGACCCTGGCCCCGCCGTGGGCCTCCAGCAGCCGTGCGTTCTTCTCCTGATGGTTGTTGGTGACGTAGGGGGAGGGCACCATGATGGCCGGCATCCCCAGCGCCGTCAGCTCACTGATGGTGGACGCGCCCGCGCGGCAGATGACCAGATCCGCCGCCCGCATCACCGTGGCCATGTTGTAGATGTACTGCCGCACATCCAGATCGGGGCACAGCGCCAGCTCCCGCTGCCGCAGGGCCGTTTCCATGGTCTCCCAGCCGCTCTTGCCCACCGCGTGGACGTGGTGGAAGGGGAAGCCGTTCTCCCGTTCCTTTTCGAACATATCCAGCATGGCCTCGTTCATGTGGCTGGCGCCCAGACTTCCCCAAAAGGATACCACAACCGGCCGCCCGTCGTCAAAGGCCAGATTCTGCCGCGCCTCCAGAGGCGTTTTCTCGAAGAAGTCGCCCCGCACCGGCGTACCCGTCACCATGATGCGCTCAGGGTGCCGGTAATGCTGGCGGCAGTCCTCAAATCCCACCATGATCACATCGGCATACTCCTCCAGCATGCGGGTGGTGAGCCCGGGCACCGAGTTGCTCTCGTGTACCGCCGTGGGGATGTGGGCCCGGGCCGCCGCCTTCACCATGGGAAAGCTGGCGTAGCCGCCGGTGCCCACCACCAGATCGGGCCTGAACTCCCGCAGGATGGCCTTGGCCGCAGGCCCCGAGCGGGCCAGCGCCCCTGCGGCGTGAAGATTGTGGCGCATGGCCTCCGGCCGCATGGACCGGCGGAAGCTGTCCACCTCCACGGCGGCGTAGTCGTAGCCCGCCTTGGCCACCAGCTCCCGCTCCATGCCGTCGGGGGTGCCCACGAACAGCACGGCGGTCTGGGGGTCACGCTGCCGCATGAGCCCCGCCAGCGCCAGCGCTGGGTTCACATGTCCTGCGGTGCCCCCGCAGGTGAAAATGACTCTCATCCTGAAAACTCCGTTTCTGCTTCGATGTTTTATGCCTCCGGCGGCCATATTTCTTTCAACAGCGAAAGAAATATGGAAAAGAACGCCGCCCAAAACCAATGGTTTTTGGATTTCCCTTGTCCGATTACGACTGCGGTATAAAAAGGTTCCGCATCGAATCGCTTGTACGTCTCTCCCCGCTGCCGCTTCCATGTTCCGCGCGGGTGGCGTGCTATGACAGGCTCCGGGACTCGGCGATAAGAGCCGCTGCCGCTTCCACGCACCGCGCGGCGGTGCGCTGGCTTATCGGCGGCGTGTTGGCATGCCGTCCTGCAAAATACGCTTCGCAGCAGCGCGTATTCTTTATATTTCGCGGCCCAACGGGCCGCACCTGCACATGCCGCCGCTGGCGGCATGTGCGCGATTTGATAATCGCCAAAATCGGTAGGACCACGCGCCCCCATTTTGCTTTGCAGGAGCGGTAGCGATAAGAGGATCGCAAGCGATTCGTTGTACGACGATCAGCGCCGTTTTGGATTTCGCGTGGTACGCGGCGGCAGGTTTCCGGCGTACTCCAGCCGCGCAGGAAGTCTTGAAACCTGCGGTTTCAAGCAGACCTTTTGGTCACTTTTGGGGCTGTGGCCAAAAGTGACCCGCGCTCGGGGGCGCGGAACCCTCTCCCACCGCTGTTGGAAGAAATGGGGCCGCCGGAGACAGGGATGAAAATTCTCGATCCCTATACCCACTGCAATTACCTGACAGAAAAATACGCTATGTTGTCAAAAATCGCCCGTTTACCCCGCCTTGGGCGCGGGGATCTGCCGCGACACACTGAGCACCATGCCCATCTCCACCAGCTGCAAGCACAGCGCCGTGCCGCCATAGCTGAAGAACGGCAGGGAGATACCGGTGGTGGGCACGAAGCCCGACACCACCGCGATGTTCAGGAAGGTCTGAAGGGCCAGATGGGTCATGATGCCCACCACCAGCAGCGCGCCGAACCGGTCGCGGGCATGGAGGGCGATCCAGAAGCCCCGCAGGATCAGCAGGGCGAAGATCAGCATAATGACGCAGGCGCCGATAAGCCCCAGCTCCTCGCATACCACGGAGAAAATAAAGTCGTTGTACTGCTCGGGCAGGTACAGAAACTTCTGGCGGCTTCGTCCCAGCCCCACGCCCAGCAGACCGCCGGAGCCGATGGTGATCAGGCTCTGGGCCAGCTGATAGCCGTCGCCGGAGTAGTCCAGCCACGGGTCGTGCCACATGGCGATGCGGGCAGAGCCGTACTTGATGACGCCGCTTTCCGCCAGCTTGACAAACAGAAGACCTATGGCGCCCACGCCGCCGATACCGGCGGCCACCAGCCAGCCCTGGATACCGCCCACGATCATCAGCACCGCGCCGGTACACAGGATCAGCACCGTACCGGACAGATGGGGCTCCAGCATCATCAGAACGGAGATGATGCCCAGCAGCGCCACATAGGGCACGATGCCCTGCCGCCACGTCAGCATCTTCTCCTTTTTCTTGGAGATGGTATCGGAAAAGTAGACGATGACCGCCAGCTTTGCGATCTCCGACGGCTGGAACTGGAACACGCCCTTGATGCCCAGCCAGCGGGTGGCGTTGTTGGCGGTGATGGCCAGTGGGTTGTGGGGGATGATGACCAGGATCAGCAGGAACAGCGCCAGACCCACCAGCATGCGGGACGCGCCGCGCCAGCGCTGATAGTTGATCTTGCCCACAACGAACATGCCTGCCAGACCGATGACGGCGAATAGGGCCTGCCGCTTGAAGTAGTAGGTGCCGTCGCCGGTGTCGTAATAGGCGCGGGGAAAGCTGGCGGAGAACAGCATAATGAGTCCGATCACCGTCAGCAGCAGCGTCAGGATCAGGAAGGGCAGATCCATGGACCCCTTGGCGGCCTGCGTGTGCTTTTGCTCTGTTTGGCGCATGCGGGCCTTCATGGCCTTCTGGGCCTGATATTCTGCACGGGTCACGGCTGTCCCCCCTTCCGAAATTTCATGTTGGTACTTCCTCATGAACTTCATGAGGAACGAAAACCCGCTTCATGATGAACTTCCTGATGGAAGTATTTTCAGAAGCTGAAGCGCTGGTACACGGCGAAGTAGGCCAGCAGGCAGAACAGGGCGCTGACGGTGGAGAACACCGCCACGATCTTAGTCTCCTTCCAGCCGCACATCTCAAAGTGATGGTGCAGCGGCGCCATTTTGAAAATGCGCTTGCCGTGGGTGAGCTTGAAATACGTCACCTGGATGATGTCGGACAGCGTCTCACAGATGTAAACGATACCCACCAGCAGCAGCACCAGCGGCATGTCGTAGGCGAAGGCCAGCGCCGCCACCGCGCCGCCCAGGAATAGGGAGCCGGTGTCGCCCATGAACACCTTGGCGGGGTAGCGGTTATACACCAGAAAACCGCACAGGCCGCCCAGCATGGCGGCGGAAAACGTGCCCAACTGGGCGAAGCCGGGCCAGATGATGGCCATGACCGAGAAGAAAGCGGCCACGGGAATGGTGACGCTGGTGCTGAGACCGTCCAGCCCGTCGGTGATGTTGACGGCGTTGACGGTGCCCACGATGACGAAGGCGGCGAAGACAAGGTACACCGACCACGGCAGCACCACATGGGTGTTCCAGAAGGGGATATACAGGTTGGGACTCAGCATCCCCTCGTACCGCATGAGGCACAGGAACGCCACGGCCGCCGCCAGCTGCAGCACAAACTTCTGCAGCGCCGTCAGGCCGGTGTTGTGGTGATGCTTCACCTTCTGATAGTCGTCAATGTAGCCGATGAGGCCGAACACCAGCGCAAAGAGATAGACGTACAGGTGGGCGAAGTCGCCGCCCGCCATATGCTTCCAGCCCAGAGCCACGATGGTGATGCCGATACCGATAATGAACATCAGGCCGCCCATGGTGGGGGTGCCCTGCTTGGTCATGTGCCAGGTGGGGCCGATCTCCTTGATGGACTGGCCGGCCTTCAGCCGCACCAGCGCCGGTATCAGCAGCTTGCCGGCGATGACGGTGATGACAAAGCTGACCGCCACCGGCAGCACGATCTCCAGAATTCCCATAATGATTCGCTCCTTCCCGCCGCGAAAGGGCGCGGCGGCTCTTGTGATTTAGCCCTGCTTTTTCAGGTAGTCCGCCACGATGACCCGCTCATCCATGGGGTAATGGACGTGGTTGATCTCCTGATAGTCCTCGTGACCCTTGCCGGCCAGGATGATGACATCGCCGCTCTGGGCGTGATCCATGGCGTAGTGGATGGCCTCCACACGGTCGGGGATGGCCACGTAGGGCGTGTCGGTGTCCCGCATGCCCGCCAGAATGTCATCGATGATGGCCTGCGGCTCCTCGGTGCGGGGGTTGTCGCTGGTGACAATGACGAAGTCTGCCAGCCGCGCGGCGATGCCGCCCATGACGGGGCGCTTCGTCTTATCCCGGTCGCCGCCGCAGCCAAACAGCACCACGGTACGGCCCTTGGCAAAGCCGTTCACCGACTCCAGCACATTCTCCAGCGCATCGGGCTTGTGGGAGTAGTCGTTGAGAATGGTGTAGTCACGGCCGGGGGTGGGGATGATCTCCATGCGGCCCTTGACGCCGTGGTTACGGGCCAGCGCGTCGGCGCACTCCGCCAGCGGGACGCCCAGATTCCAACAGCAGGCCATGGCATCCAGCGTATTATATACCGTGAACTGGGCAGGGATGCCCACCTGCACGTGGGCCCAGTCGGTGTCGGCCTCAGCGTCGAACTCCACGCTGCCGGCGTGGAGCTGGACGGACTTGGCCTTCAGATCCGCATCGGCGTGAATGGCGTAGGAGAACAGGCGGGGGCACTGGGCGTGGGCCAGAAGGCGCTGATGCCATGGGTCGTCGGCGTTGTAGACGCCCACGTCGCAGCGGTCGAACAGGATGGCCTTGGCGTCGCAGTACGCCTCCATGGTGTGGTGGAAGTCCAGATGGTCCTGACTGAGGTTGGTGAAGATACCCACGGCGAAGCGTACGCCATAGACGCGATCCAGCGTCAGGGCGTGGGAGGAGACCTCCATGACCACGTGGGTACAGCCGGCGTCGGACATCCGGCGGAACAGCTTTTGCAGCTCGAAGGACTCCGGCGTGGTGCGCTCCGTGTGGAGAACTTCGCTGCCGATCATGTTCTGAATGGTGCCGATGAGGCCCACCTTGGCGCCGGCCTTCTGCTCCAGAATGCTCTTGATGAGGTAGGTGGAGGTGGTCTTGCCGCTGGTGCCGGTGACGCCGATCATGGTCATCTCGCGGGAGGGGTGGTCGAACCAGTTGCAGGCGATCACCGCCAGAGCGCGGCGGGAGTCCTCCACAACTACGTAGGGAATGTCACCGTCGGGTGCATGCTGGCAGACAACACAGGCCGCGCCTTTTTCGCGGGCCATGGGGATGAAGCGGTGGCCATCTGTCTCGGCGCCGGTGATAGCCACGAACAGCCCGCCCTCCGCCGTCTGGCGGGAGTCGTAGCAGACGTCGGTGATGTCGGTGTCCATATCGGCGGTGGCGGCCAGAACAGTGAGGCCCTTTAGCAGTTCGTTCAGTTTCATGGGAAAGCTCTCCTTTACGGCAAAGTACAGTACCTTCCATTATAACAGGCAGGAATTGCGCAGAAAAGGGAAATCTGTGCGGTCTGCTGGGAAGTTCGTGCGGAGTTTAATCCGTGACGGAGGTGTCGCCCAGCTGGACAGTGATGACCGTACCGGCCTCCACCTCGGCGCCCGCCTCAATGGATTGGGACAGCACGCGGACGGCGGAGGACTCGCTGCCGGTGGTACCGGAGAAGCGGATGAACAGCCCCGCGCCGGTGGCGGCGGTGTTGGCCTCGGAGGGCGTCTTGCCGATGAGGTGGGGCACCGTACACTTGGCGGTGGACTTATCCGTGCCGGCGTACAGAATGACGGCGGACTTGCCGGGGATGATGGCGCCGCCGGCGGGAGTCTGGTCGGTGACGGTGTCGCCGTCGCCGTTGATCTTGCAGCTGAGGCCCCGTTCGCCCAGCTTGGTCTTGGCCTCCTCCACGGACATGCCGATGACATTGGGCACGGTGGTGTCCATGCCCAGCAGCTCCTCGGCGGAGTAGCTGGGCTCCACGCCCAGATAGGGCAGGACCTCGGACATGATAGAGCTGGCGGTGGGGGCCACCATGTTGCCGCCGGACACATAGGTGCCGGTGGAGCGGCTGGGGGTATCCAGCGTCAGGAGCATGATGACCTGGGGATCGTCGGCAGGGGCGAAGCACAGGAAGGATACCACCACGTCGCCGGTCTGGCCCTTATCGGCCGTACCGGTCTTGCCGCCCACGCGGTAGCCTGCCACCTGACCGTTTTTGCCGGTGCCGCTGGCCACCACGTATTCCAGACACTCCCGCACGGTGGCGGAGGTCTCCTCACTGACCACCTGACGGATGGGGGTGCTGTCGTGCTGATAGGTGACGCTGCCGTTGGAGTCGGTGATGCGCTCCACCAGATAAGGGGTGCGCAGATAGCCGCCGTTGACGCAGGCGGCCTGAGCCGTGATGAGGGCGATGGGAGTGACGTTGAAGTTCTGGCCGAAAGCGTAGCAGGCCAGATCCAGCTGAGTGAAGCTGGCGGGATCGGCGAAGATGCTGTCCGCCTCGCCGCTCAGGTCGATGCCGGTGCCTTCCATGAGGCCGAAGGATCTCATGTACTCGTAGAACGCGGTGTTGCCCAGCTTCAGGCCGTAGGAGATAAAGGCAGGGTTGCAGGAGTTCCCCACGGTCTGGATCAGGGTCTGCAGGCCGTGACCGGCCTTGTTGGAGCAGTGGATGGTCTGACCGGAGATGGTGACGAAGCCGCTGCAGTTGACGGTGGTGTTCTTGTTGATGACACCCTCCTCCAGCGCGGCGGCCAGCGTCAGGATCTTGAAGGTGGAGCCGGGCTCGTAGGTGTCGTTCAGCGCCTTGTTGCGCCACTGGAGCAGCTGCATCTCCGCCAGCGTGTTTTCGCCGCGGGCGATGCGCTCCTGCAGGGTCTGGTCCTGCACGGCGGAGAAGTCATTCAGGTCATAGTTGGGGTAGGAGGCCATGGCCAGGATGCCGCCGGTGTTGACGTCCATGATGATGCCTGCAGCGCCGTTGGCGGCAGCGAACTTATCGGCCATATTCTCCAGACCCTTTTCCAGATAGTACTGGATGGTGGCGTCCAGTGTCAGCGTCAGGTCGCTGCCGTTCTGGGCAGCGAAGTACTGTTCGTAGGCGTACATCATGTCGTTGCCGGCGTTGTCCTTGGCGGACACCACCAGACCGCTCTGACCCTCCAGCTCCTGCTCGTAGCGGGCCTCCAGCCCGTACAGGCCGGTGTTGTCGTCGCCCACGAAGCCGATGACATGGGAGGCCAGAGAGCCGTAGGGGTAGTAGCGCTTGGCGTCGGCCACCAGGTGGACGCCCACGATCTTGTTCTCATTGATATAGGCGCGGACGGCGTCGGCAACCTCCTCGTCGGCGCGGAGCTTGATCAGCTCGTACTGGGACTCGGTGTTGTCCATGCGGCGGCGGATGGCGGCGGCGTCGCCGTCCAGTATCTCGGCCAGACCCGCGGCCAGGGAGTCCTTGGTCCAGGTCACGGGATCGTCCTTGTCATTGACGGCGCGGTCGATCTCCAGCGGGGAGAGGATGACGGTCTCGGCGCTGGCGGAGATGGCCATGATGTTGCCGCTGCGGTCGTAGATGGTGCCGCGGGAGGCGGTGACCACCGTGCGGCGGGTCTGCTGGTTCACGGCCTTGCTCTGCAGTTCCTCGTGGCGGACGATCTGAAGGTCGAACAGCTGGAAAAACAGCAGCACGAACATGCCGATGCCCATGACGAGCATCAGCACGAAGGAGCGGGTCTGGATGACCCGATTGGCGCGGCGGATATTTTCATCCTTACGGTTGGGGTTTGGTCTGCGTTCTGTCACGTTCTCTGCCTCCGAATGTAGGGCCCGGCGGCTCTGCGCCGGACGGGTCCTCGAATGTCAAGCAAGGAGCAAGAAGTCGCCTTCTTACTCCTTACTGCCTCATGATATGGCCGCTGTCAGCGGAAATATTCCAGCACATAGGCCCAGCCGTCCTTCGCCTTATCCAGCAGGCCGCCGGCGCTGCCCTCCGCCTTGTAGAGGGTGACGCTGTCGCTGCCGGACAGGTCGATGTACTGAATCTGGCCGCTGGTGGGCTTGGACATGCCGGCGGCTTCGGCGGCCGCCTTGATGGTGGCCAGATCGAAGGTTTTTTCGTACTCCGTCAGCAGCGCGACGTGCTGCTCGTCCAGATCGGAGATCTGGCGCTTGATGGAGGACACGCTGCCGGACACGTCGGTGAGGGTGACATAGCCCAGCATCAGAACCACCACCATGGCCAGCAGCACCACCACGCCGCCTACCACCAGCGGGGAGGGACGTGCGGCGGCGCGGGCCTGGGGCCTGCGGCGGGGCAGGGGCTTTTCCTGTACGGCGGGCTGCTGCTTCGAGGGCAGCTTGCCGGCCTCCTCCAGCTGGCGCTCCCGCACCAGGGCGTCCAGGTCGTAGGCCAGACTGCCGTATACGGCGTTTTTGCGATAAGGCTGGGCCAAGGTGCGGTCACTCCTTTCCGAAAGATGCAGCGGCTCTGCGTCATAGCTTTTCCGCCACACGCAGCTTGGCACTGCGGGCGCGGGGGTTCTCGGCCAGCTCTGCGTCGCCGGATACGATGGGCTTGCGGCTGACCAGCCGTATCCTCGGCGTTTTGCCGCAGACACAGACGGGGAAATTAGGCGGGCAGGTGCAGCCGGTGGCCAGCTCCTGCATGGTCTTCTTGATGATGCGGTCCTCCAGCGAGTGGAAGGAGATGACGGCCAGCCGTCCGCCCGCGTTCAGGTGGGATACGGCGGCCTCCAGCATGGGAGACAGGGCGTCCAGCTCGCCGTTGACGGCGATGCGGATGGCCTGAAAGCTGCGCTTGGCGGGGTGCTGCTTCTCCCGCAGGGCGGCGGGGGGCATGGCGGATTTGATGATGTCCACCAGCTGCAGCGTGGTCTCAATAGGAGCCTGCTGGCGGGCCTGCACGATGCGGCGGGCGATGGCGGGGGCGCAGCGCTCCTCGCCGAAGTCGTAGAGGATGCGGCGCAGCTCCTCATAGGGCCAGTCGTTTACCACATCGCGGGCGGTGAGGGACGCCGTGCGGTCCATGCGCATGTCCAGCGGGGCGTCGTGCATGTAGGAAAAGCCCCGGGCGGCGTCGTCCAGCTGGGGGGAGGAGACGCCCAGATCAAAGAGCATCCCATCGACACCGGAGATATGGAGATCGGCGAGGATATCGCCGATGCGGTCGAAGTTGCTGTGGACCAGCGTGACGCGGTCCAGATAAGGGGCCAAACGCTCCTGCGCGGCATCGATGGCCGTCTGGTCGCGGTCAATGCCGATGAGGCGTCCGCCCTCCGTCAGGCGGCGGACGATCTCCAGCGAGTGACCGGCGCGGCCCAGCGTGCCGTCCACATAGACGCCGTCAGGCCGGATGGCCAGCGCGTCCAGACATTCCTGAAGCAGGACGGGCTTGTGGCCGTAGTCCTTTTCGATAGCGTGGTCAGCCATAGCTTACAGCCCCATTTCCGCCATGGCCTGCTCCAGCGCGCCGGAGGAGAAAGCCTCGTTCTCGATGGCGGCCCAGCGCTCGGCGCTCCAGATCTCGGCGCGGTCGAAGCTGCCCACCACCACGACCTCCTTGGTCAGGCCCGCGTATTCCCGCAGCTTGGCGGGGATCAGGATGCGGCCCTGAGAGTCCGGCTCGCAGTCCGCCGCGTAGGCGAACAGGGCGCGGAGCTTCTTCACCTCGTTGTAGGACAGCTCCTTCAGCCTGGCCATGAAGGCGGCCCAGCTCTCGTCGGAGTAGACGGACAGGCAGTGGTCCTGGCCCACGGTGACGTGGAAGGTCTGCCCCAGCTCCTTGCGGAGAGAGGCGGGAATGAACAGGCGGCCCTTGGCGTCGATGTTATGGCTGAACTGACCGGTCATAGAGCCGCCTCCTCTCATGCAGAATGGGGTGAATGGGGAAAAGCGTGGGATTGTTCCCCACAAATGGGGGCACTTTCCCCACAGTTCACCACTCATGATGCCAGTATACATAATCCGTTATGGAAATGCAAGCAGAAGTTTCCACAGAAAGGGTACGTGGAAGCGGTAATTTCTTCCAGAAAACCCGCTAAAACGGGCGATTTTTGAAACGAACGTTCGAGGACATGGAGCGCAAAAAACCGGCAGGCACAAAATATAGTGCCTGCCGGTTTCACGTTCTACAAGATATATTCTTTTGTCAGAAACGTAGAAATGCGGTGGAATAATTTGTCAGTTTTCCACAAAGGGGACGAGGGGCGTTACTGGGCGCTCTCCTCCGTCTTGGGAGCTTCCTTTTCCTCAGCGCTGCGGTTCAGCTCCGCACGCTGGGCCTGCATTTGCTCCTGACTGGCGGCGCGGAAGCGCACGCGGGACTCCTGAACCTCGCTGAGGGCCATCTGAATGGCCTCCTCGGTGCGGCGCAGGGCGTCCTCGGTGTAGGTGTTGGCCACGTGGTACAGCTCGCGGGTGCGCTCCTCGGCGCGGCGGACGATCTCACTGCTCTTCTGACGAGCCAGCTGGATGGTCTCACTCTCGGAGACGATGACCTTGGCATCCAGCTCCGCCTGACGCAGCATCTTTTCCACTTCTTTCTTGGCGCCGGCCACATACTCGCTGCGGGCGGCGATGAGTTCCCGCGCCTTTTTCAGCTCCAGCGGGAGCTTGGCGCGGATCTCGTCCAGCAGATCCAGCGCCTCGTCGCGGCTGATGACGCATTTGTCGGAGCTGAAGGCGGCACTCTTGGCCTCGTCGATCATGCCGTAGAGCATATCCAGCAGTCGCTGCACGTCCTTTTCTTCCATAGGTCCTTCGTTCCTTTCTCTGTATTGCAGGACGTCAGCCCCGCGTTCTTTCCAATTCCTCGGCGATGGGCGCCGGCAGATACTTCTCCAGAGGCTGGCCGTAGTGGATCATCTCGCGGGCCATGGTGGAGCTGAAATGCTCATACTCGGCACTGGCGGGCATCAGCAGCGTCTCCAGCTGGGGCAGGATGCCCTGGTTGATGCGGGCCATTTGCAGCTCCATGTCCCAGTCGGTGGGGTTACGCACGCCCTTGAGCAGGATGTGGGCGCCCTTTTCCCGGGCGTAGTCCGCCAGCAGGCCGCGCCAGTTCTCCACCTCCACATTGGGGATGTGGGCTACGCTGCGGCGGATCAGCTCCAGCCGGCGCTCCGGCGTGAACATGGGCAGCTTCTTCTCGCAGTTCACCATGACGCAGACATACAGCTTGTCGAAGCAGGCGGCGCCGCGCTGGATGATGTCCAGATGGCCCAGGGTGATGGGGTCAAAGCTGCCGGGATAGATGGCGATCTTCATGGGTCAGTCCTCGTTTCCGCCGCGATGGAACACCGTCAGCTTGATCTTGCCGTACCGGTATTCCCGATACAGGCGATAGGGGAGCGGAAGTGCGGGCAGAACCGTATCTGCGGCACTTTCCGCTACGATTATACCATGCTGGCGGCAAATGTCAAACGCTGCGATGTCCGTCAGCGCCTGCTCCAGCAGGCCGGAGGCGTAGGGCGGGTCCAGAAAGATCAGGTCGAACTTCTCGCCGCTGCGGAGATAGGGCAGAGCGTCCCCCTGCCGGACCCGAGCGCGGTCCGCCAGTCTGCACAGGGCCAGATTCTCCTGAATGAGCCTGACGGCGTCGGGGCGGCGGTCGATAAACACGCACTCCGCCGCGCCGCGGCTCAGAGCCTCGATGCCCAGCTGGCCGGTGCCGGCGAAGAGGTCCAGCACGCGGCGGCCCTCAATGTCGAACTGAATGATGGAGAACAGGCTCTCCTTCACCTTGCCGGTGGTGGGGCGGGTCTCCATACCCTGTAATTCCTTCAAAACTCTGCCTCGGGCAGAGCCGGTGATGACTCTCATGGCGTTACCCCCTGGGATCGAAGCATTCGAAGATGACCAGCGCGCCGTCACGCTCGGCGGCGTCCATGGTCTCCTTAGAGCGGATGGTCCAGCTGAACTCCTGTGCGCCGTACAGTCCGCGGCACAGCCGCAGGGACAGGGACTTCCGGTCCTCAAAGCGGTAGGCGATGAAGTCGGGGCGGGTGCGGGCGTTCAGCAGCAGGTTGCTCAGTACCCAGCGCACCACGCCGGGGAGATTTTCCGCATCGCCGTGACGCCGGAAATTCTCGGACAGCTGGCCCCGCACGACGTCGGGACGGTTGGCCCACAGCCACATGAGGCAGCGGGGGTCGAAGGACTCGATGCAGTAGGTGACGCGGTACTTGTCCAGCAGCCTGCACGCGGCGGCGGCCAGCGCATCGGCGTTGCCCCGCTCAGCCTTCAGCTCCACCACCAGCGGGGCCTTGCCGGCGAAGATGGGCAGCACCTCCTCCAGCAGGGGGATGTGGTGCTCCGTACCCTCCAGCCTGTAGTTTTTCAGGTCCTCCGCCGTCAGGTCCTCGATCTGCACGTCCACACCGGCGGTGCGCAGCAGGGAGGCGTCGTGGATCACGGCCAGATGGCCGTCCTTCATCAGGTGGACATCCAGCTCCGCGCCGAAGCCGCACTGGACGGCGCGGCGGAAGGCGGGAATGGAATTTTCGGGGATGCGGGGCTTATCGTGGAAGCCGCGGTGGGCGAAGCGCCACTTGCGGAACCGCTCCCAGTCCTTACGGCGGCGGCAGCGCAGGCACAGCGCATACAGCAGACAGACAAGGACCAGCAGGCCCAGCAGGATATATACGACCGTCATATCAATCCGCCTCCAGATCTTCCAAAACTTCGATGCCGGACTTGGGCTCCGGCTTGCTGTCGCCGTGCTTCACCATGAGCATGGTGAAGAAGGCCAGAGTCGTGAACACCGCGGCGTAGGGGAACAGGACGTGCATGCCGAACTGGTCCATCAGCAGACCGGACAGCATGGGAGTGGCCACCTGCGCCGCCATGGAGGCGGTGTAGTAGAAGCCGGTGTATTTGCCCACATCGCCGCCGGAGGCCAGCTCCACCACCATGGGGAAGGAGTTGACGTTGATGGTGGCCCAGCCGATGCCGGCCAGCGCGAACATGGCGTTCATCAGCATGGTGGGGCTGTCGGCATTCAGGAAGGCGGCCACGGTGAAGGCGCCGGTGAGCATCACCACGCCGGCCAGGATGGTCTTTTTGCGGCCCACCTTGCTGGCGATGAAGCCCACGGGCAGATAGGCCACGATGGCGGCGGCCTGGGCGATGATGAGGGTCAGGTTATAGTCCTTGTGCAGGATGTTGCTGGCATAGACGGAGTATTTGCTGGTGACGGCGTTGTAGCCGAAGAACCACAGCACGATGCTCAGCAGGATAAAGATCAGGCTCTTGACCTCGTCGGCAGACAGCTTGCGGCTGGCGGTGGGGTCATCGGCCTCGGACTGCTCCTCCAGCCCTGCGGCCACGGCCTGCTGCTGCATCTCCGCAGACCACTCCTGCTCACGGACGGTGAGCAGGAAGATCACCAGCGCCGCCAGCATCAGCGCTGCGATGACGCCGAAGTAGCCGATGTAGCTCATCAGACTGTTGCGGACGGCGGAGGTGGCGAACACCATGCCCAGCGCCAGCACCAGGATGCCGCCGGCGGAGCCCATCAGGTTGATGACGGCATTGGCCTTGGAGCGCAGGGGCTTCAGCGTTACGTCGGGCATCAGGGCCACGGCGGGGGAGCGGAACGTGGCCATGGCCACCAGAATAATAAGCAGCAGCACCACGAAGAAGATCAGGGTGGCGGGGTGCTCCGCCGTCATCTGCCAGGCGCAGGCCTGCCGGGCGGGCACCACGTAGTTGGTGTAGTCGGGGTTGGTGACCGCGCTGTCCCCGTCGGCGATCTGGCTGCGGATGGCGGTGAACTCCTCCTCCGTGAACTTCTGGCCCAGGATGAACTTCTCGCCGGAGGGGGTCAGCAGCGTGGCGGCCTTCTCCTCCTCGTAGATGACGGAGAGGGCGGCGGGGTCGTCGATGGCGGACACGTCCTGCAGGTTCTTCAGCTGGGCGTTGTCCACGAAGGACAGGCAGACCAGCGCCACCGCGGCGATGAGGGTGCCGATGACGATGAAGGGCGTCCGGCGGCCGTGGCGGCTGGTACACTTGTCGGAGATGTGGCCGAACAGGGGCAGCAGAAACAGCGCCAGCACGTTGTCCAGCGCCATGATGACGCCGGACCAAGTCTGGCTCATGCCGAATTTGTTGGTCAGGATCAGGGGAATGGTGTTGTCATAGGCCTGCCAGAAGGAGCAGATGAGGAAGAAGGCGAAGCCTACCATGACGGTGCGCTTGTAGTTGAGTTTCATAGCGTTTCCTCCAGTTGGCGGTACAGTGCCGCGATGTCAGAAAAGATCCACGTGGGATGGATGCCGTATTGGGCGATGTCCGCCTCCGTGCCCTCGCCGGACAGGACGAAGATACTGTCGATGCCGGCGTTGATGCCGCAGGCCACATCGGTGTAGAGCCGGTCGCCGATCATGACGGCCTGCTCCGGCGAAAAGCCGGTGCGGCGCAGGGCCAGCTCTGCCATGGCAGGCTGGGGCTTGCCCAGAAACAGGGGCTCGCGGCCGGTGGCGGTGGTCAGCATGCGGCAGACGCTGCCGCAGTCGGGGACGGAGCCGTACCACGTGGGGCAGACCCAGTCGGGGTTGGTGGCCAGCCACGTGACGCCGCGGTTCAGCAGGATGCAGGCGTCCTCCAGCTTCCGGAACGTCAGTTCCCGATCGAAGCCGCACAGCAGGATGTCCACATCGTCCTCCGGCCGGTCGGTAACGGGGATGCCGGCGGTTTGAAGCTGCCCGTAAAACGCGCGGGTGCCGAATACGTAGCACTTTTTTCCCGCGTGGAAGCGGCGGAGATGGTCGATGGCGGCGTCCACGGAGGTGAGGTAGTCCTCCGGCGCGGTGGGGATGCCCATGCGGGAGAGCTTTTCCATGTAGCCCTCCACGCCGCGGGAGGAGTTGTTAGTCAGGAACAGATAACGGCCGCCGATGCGCCGGACGTGGGACAGGAACTCCGGAACCTTGTCGAAAAGGCGGTCGTCCAGATACAGCGTGCCGTCCATATCCAGCAGGAAAAGCCGCTTGTCCGCCAGCGCCATGCGCGGCACCTCCCTTCGTATGACGGTTCATGCGCACCTTATAGAATATCACAAAGTATGGCCGCTGACAAGCGCGGGGCGCAAAGATGCGCAAATTTTCGCGCAGGGAAAATGGCGGCGCCGGCAGAACGGTGCCGAAAAGCGGCGGATGTCGTTAAAGTTGTATAAATTTTACAAATTTGTCGGAGGAGGTCGTGTAAAAGATTGGGCTTATCGACAGAAAAACCTTGCATACGATGTCTTTTTGTGCTAATTTTTATAGCGGGTCACCGATAAATGTTGTATTAACGTGAAACGGGGGCCTGTACGCGAAAGTGAGGAAAGGAGCAGGGGGAAGAAAATGGAGGCAAAAATAAGCGTATTGCTGGCGGATGCCAGCGGGGACCTGCGGCTATTGCTGCGGGAGACCCTTGAGAGCACGGGAGAATTTCAGGTCGTAGGGGAAACCGGCGACGGCGGCCAGGTACTGGCTCTGGTGGAGGAGACGCATCCGCAGCTCCTTCTGCTGGACGCCATGCTGCCGGTGCTGGACGGTATGGGCGTCCTGCGGCAGCTCCGAGAGAGGGAGGAGCAGCCGCGGACCATCGTGACGTCCGCCTTCTACAACGACCGGATGGTGGCGGAGGCGGTGAGCCTGGGCGCCTACATCTTCCTGCCCAAGCCGGTGAGCGAGAGCTCACTGATGGAGCACATGCGGCGGGCCGTGAAGCCGCCGCAGGAGCGGGAGCCGTCACCCCAGCTGGAGGCCATGGTCACGGCCATTATCCACGAGATCGGCGTGCCCGCCCATATCAAGGGCTACCAGTACCTGCGGGAGGCGATCATCATCACCGTGGGGGACATGGAGGTCATCAACGCCGTCACCAAGGTGCTGTACCCCGAGGTGGCCAAGCGGTTCAGTACCACGCCCAGCCGCGTGGAGCGGGCCATCCGCCACGCCATCGAGGTGGCCTGGGACCGGGGCGATCTGGAGACGCTGCAGAAGTACTTCGGGTACACGGTGAACTCCGCCAAGGGAAAGCCCACCAACAGCGAGTTCATCGCCATGATCGCCGACCGCCTTCAGCTGAAGCTGAAGAAGCGGCAGGCATGAGAACGGCAGACAACAAAACAGGGACGGCGCACCGGAGGGGGTGTGCCGTCCCTGTTTCCGCATAGGGTCAATGGATGTCCGTCACCGTGTAGCCGGCGTCGGCCACGGCCTTCTTCAGGGCCTCGTCGCTGACATCACCGGTGACAACGGCGCTGCTGCCGGCCAGGTCCACGGCGGCGGTGACGCCGGGCAGGGCGTTCAGGGCCTTTTCCACGTGGGCCGCGCAGTGGGCGCACATCATGCCTTCAATGCTGAGAGTCTTTTTCATCGTTGGTTCCTCCTCGTTATGTTGTGCCGCAGGAGCGGCGGGTTCACTTTGGGTATTGGCAGGGGTCTCGCCGCGCCTGACGGGGGCGGAGCCTTTCCAGCCCCGGAGACGCAGGGCGTTGGACACCACGCACACGGAGCTGAGGCTCATGGCCGCAGCGGCGATCATGGGGTTCAGGGTGATGCCAAGGGCGGGGTACAGCACACCGGCGGCCACGGGGATGCCGATGGAGTTGTAGAAGAACGCCCAGAACAGGTTCTGCCGGATGTTCCGCAGGGTGGCGCGGGACAGGGCCGCAGCGTCCACGATGTCCATCAGGCTGCTGCGCATCAGCACCACGTCCGCCGACTCGATGGCCACGTCAGTGCCGGCACCGATGGCAAGGCCCACGTCTGCCGTTACCAGCGCGGGAGCGTCGTTGACGCCGTCACCCACCATGGCCACCAGCCTGCCCGCCTTCTGGAGGTCCTCGATACAGCGGGCCTTATCCTGGGGCAGGACCTGGGCGATGACGCGGTCCACACCCACCTGACGGGCAATGGCCTCGGCGGTGCGCTGGTTGTCGCCGGTGAGGAGCACTACCTCACAGCCGCTGCGGCGCAGGGCGGCGATGGCGGCGGCGCTGTCGGGCTTCACCACGTCGGCCACGGCGATGACGCCCAGCAGCTGCCGGCCCTCGGCGAAGTACAGGGGCGTTTTGCCCGCGGCGGCCAGCATCTCCGCCGCGGCGCGGAGGGCGGCGGTGTCGGCGCCGATAGATTCCATGTAGCGGTCGTTGCCGGCGTAAAGGGTCTTACCGTCCTGCACGGCCTGTACGCCGCCGCCGGCCACGGCGGCGAAATCGGACACGGCGCACAGAGGGATGCTCCGGCGCTCCGCCTCCTGCACAATGGCGTCAGCCAGCGGGTGGCCGGAGGGCTTTTCCAGACTGGCGGCGGCGCACAGCAGCTCCTCCTCGGTGACATTGGCGGCGCACAGCACGTCGGTGACCCGGGGCTTGCCCTCGGTGACGGTGCCGGTCTTGTCCAGCACCACGGTGTTGACGCGGCCCATCAGCTCCAGACTGGCGGCGGATTTGATGAGGATGCCCTTTTCGGCGGCCTTGCCGGTGGCCACGGTGATGGCCACGGGGGTGGCCAGACCCAGAGCGCAGGGGCAGGAGATCACCAGCACGGCGATGCCGATGGAAAGGCAGAAGCGGACGCCCATGCCGCCCACAGTCGCCCACAGCAGGGCGGCGGCAACGGCGATGGAGATCACCGCCGGTACAAACACGGCGCTGATCTTGTCGGCCAGACGGCTGATGGGCGCCTTGGTGGAGGCGGCCTGCTCCATGAGCCGGATGATCTGGGACAGGGTGGTGTCCGCACCCACGCGGTCGGCGGTCATCTCCAGATAGCCGCTGGTGAGGACGGTGGCGGACACGGCCTTGCTGCCGGCGGTCTTTTCTACCGGCATGCTCTCGCCGGTGAGGGCGGACTCGTCCACGGAGCCGCTGCCCTTGACCACGGTGCCGTCCACGGGGATGCGGCCGCCCTGCCGGACGATCACCGTCTCACCGGCCTTGATCTGGTCGGTGGCCACGGTGACCTCCGTGCCGCCGCGGCGCACCACCGCCACGTCCGGCGCCAGCGCCAGCAGTGCCGTGATGGCTCCGGTGGTCTTGCCCTTGGAGCGCTCCTCCAGATACTTGCCCACGGTGACGAGCGTCAGGATCATGCCGGCGGACTCGAAGTACAGATCCGGCATGCCGGTGACCTGTCCCGCAGCCAGCAGGCCCATTTCAATGAGGCTGTACACAAGGCCCGCGGCCGCACCCAGCGCCACCAGCGAGTCCATGTTGGGCGCGCCCTTGAACAGGCGGGAGAAGCCCACGGTGAAGTAGGCGCGGTTGAGGATGAGGATGGGCACGCACAGGACCAGCTGCACCAGCGCCGCCGTCAGGGGCTGGCGGTGCATGAAGGCGGGCACCGGCAGGCCCATCATGTGACCCATGCTGAGATAGAACAGGGGCACCAGACACACCACGGACCACAGAAGCCGACGGCCCATGGCTCTGGCGGACGCCTCCTGCTCTCTGCGGATGTCGCGCTTGGCCTCGTCCGCCGGGGCCGCGCCGTAGCCCGACGCCTCCACTGCGGAAATGATGGCCTGCGGCGTGACCTTGTCCGCATCGTAGGAGCACACCAGTGTGCCCAGCATCAGGTTCACGGCGGCGCTGTCCACGCCGTCCAGCGAGTTCGCCGCCTTTTCCACGTGGGCGGCGCAGGCGGCGCAGGTCATGCCGGTCACCACAAATTTTTCGGTCATTACGCTCTCCTCCTTTATTTCATCATCTTCTGCAGCGTGGTCACCAGCTCGTCGATGACTTCGTCATCGCCCTGCCGTATCCCGTCGGCCACGCAGGTACGGATGTGGGTGGCCAGCAGCTCCTTGCTGAAGCTGTTCAGCGCGGCGCTGACGGCGGACACCTGCACCAGAATGTCGGGACAGTAGGCATCGGCTTGCAGCATGTCCCGCAGACCGCGGACCTGTCCTTCAATGCGGCTGAGACGGTTGGTCAGCTGCTTCTGCTCCTGAGGAGAGCGGTGTTTCGTTTTATGGCAGCAGCATTCGTTCATATCAGATACCTCCCGGGGGTATTTTTTAACGGCTGCATTATATACCCCTCGGGGGTATTTGTCAACGCTTTTCTTTGGGCCGGCACAAAATTGCCATCAGGAGGCCGAACACCACGGCTGCGGCGATGCCGCCGGAGGTGGCGGTGAGTCCGCCGGTGATGACGCCCAGCAAGCCCTTTTCCGCCACGGCCCTGGCGACGCCTTTGGCCAGCGAATAGCCGAAGCCGGTGAGGGGCACGGTGGCCCCCGCGCCGCCCCAGTCCACCACGTACTGGTACACGCCCACGGCCTGTAAAAACACGCCGGCCACCACATAGCCCGTCAGGATACGAGCGGGGGTGAGGTTCGTGCGGTCGAGGATGATCTGTCCCACGGCGCACAGCAGGCCGCCGCAGAGGAATGCGTTCAGGTATTCCATTTATACCGCCTCCTTTGTGTGGGAAAGTACCACCGCGTGGCAGATGCCGGGCACGCTCTCGCCCTGGAAGGAGCTGGTGGGGCTCAGCAGCGCGCCGGTGGGGGCAAAGATCACACGCTGCCACCGGCCGGTGCGCAGGCCGTGGAGCAGATAGCCGTTGAGGACGGCGGCGGAGCAGCCGCAGCCGGAGCCGCCGGCGTGCATGTCCTGCTTCACGCGGTCGTACAGCAGGATGCCGCAGTCGGTGCAGTTGTCCCCCAGCTCTACGCCGTCGCGGCGGAACAGCTCCGTCAGCAGGGCGTGGCCCAGATAGCCCAGGTCGCCGGTGACGATGAGATCGTAGTCCCGAGGCGTTGTGGCGGTGTCGCGGAACAGGGCGGTCAAGGTATCGTGGGCGGCGGGGGCCATGGCCGCGCCCATGTTGGCCGCATCCGTGACGCCCAGATCCACGATGCGGCCGCGGGTGGTGTGGGTAATATAGGGTCCCGCGGATTGGGCGCCCACCACGCAGCAGCCCGCAGCGGTGGCCGTCCACTGGGCGGTGGGGGCGCGCTGGCTGCCGTAGGGCACGGGGGCGCGGTACTGCCGCTCGGCGGTGCAGAAGTGGGAGGAGGTCTGGGCCGCGGCGATGCGGGCAAAGCCGCCGGCCACCGCCATGGCTGCCAGCGACAGGCTTTCGCCCATGGTGGAGCAGGCGCCGTACACCCCGTAGAAGGGGATGTCGAAGTCCCGCAGGGAGAAGGTGGCGCCGATGTTCTGGTTCAGGAGATCGCCGGCAAAGACGCAGTCCACGTCCTGCGGCGTCAGGCCGCCCTTTCGCAGGGCGCGGCGCAGGGCCAGGGCCTGCATCTCCGCCTCCCCCTGCTCCCATGTCTTTTTGCCGAAGAAGGAGTCGTCATCCGTGATGTCAATGGAGCCGCCCAGAGGGCCCTGACGCTCCAGCCGTCCGGCCACACTGGCCCAGCTCACCACGCCCGGAGGGTCCGTGAGCCGGCAGGTCTGGCGGCTCAGTCGTTTGATGTCCATAGTGTTCCACCTCGCACATGATTTGCCCTTAGTCTGCGCGGGGATGCGGGAAAATATGAAAAAGGACGCCCCGAGGGACGTCCTTTTCGCTGTACGGTACGGCTTACACGAACACCAGCTGCACCAGCAGCATGTATACGGCGGTGCCCGCTAAAATGGACAGCAGGGTGCTGCGCCTCCACAGGTGGAGACCGGCGGTGACGGTCACGGCGATGGCCTCCGGCAGACCGTGACTGCCGGAGAGGATGTCGGTATTCCGCAGACTGTATACCACCAGCAGGCCCATCATGGCCGGCGGCAGCAGACGGCCCAGATCCTCCACCACCCTGGGGAGCTTCCGGCTGCCGGAGAACACCAGAAACGGTGTCCAGCGGGTGATCTGGGTGGCCAGCGCCACCATGGCTACGATGATGAGAGACTGGATGAAATTCAGGCGCATAGCTTTTTCCTCCCCAGCAGAAGTGCGATCAGCGTCAGGACCATGGCGGGAATGACCATGCTGTCCGCGCCGAAGGCGGCCAGACCGGCCACGGAGCAGGCAAGACCCATGAAGCCGGCGGGGCGGTTCTCCCGATGGACCACCTGCTCGAGGAACAGCACCACGAACAGAGCCGTCAGGGCGAAGTCAATGCCGGTGAGGTCAAAGGTGATGAGCTCACCGATGAGTCCGCCCAGCATGGAGAATACGATCCAATAGAGCCACGTCAGCAGGCTCATGGCGAAGTAGAACAGGGTGGGATCCATGTCCTCCGGCGGCTCCACGGTGGAGCTGAGGGAGAAGTTCTCATCGCTGAGGGTATAGATCAGGAAGTACCGCAGTTTGCCCAGCCCCCGGTATTTGGGCAGCAGGGCCAGCGCGAAGAACAGGTGACGGGCGTTCACCATCAGACTCAGGAAAAAGGCGCTGAGGGGGTCGAAGGCGGTGGTCAGCAGCGTGATGGCCACGTACTGCATGCTGCCGCAGAAGGCGAAGGCGCTGACAAAGCCGGACCACAGGAAATGGTAGCCCTTGGAGGCCATCAGCAGGCCGTAGGCCAGACCCACCGCCAGATAGCCGGTGAGGATGGGTACGGTGTGGGGGAAGGCCGCTTTCAGCGCGGCGGGGAAGGATTTGCGGGGCAAACAGACCACCTCCGGGAAAATGTGTCAGCATTATACCCGAAAACTCTTTTTGCCGCAATACTGGAAAAGCGCAGAAAATGTGTGTATAATAGGCCCACTGAGTTTCACAAGAGAAAAGGAGCGTGTGTTTCAATGGAGGAGATGCGCAGCTTTGGCTATATCTGCCCCCACTGCGGCAAGGCGGTGCTGCACCAGCGCAGTGTGTTCGCCCTGTCCGCCGCTGCGGCCCGCATGGAGTGCGAATGCGGGCAGGAGGCGCTGGAGGCGGAGACGGACGGTGTGAAGTTCCGGCTCTGGGTACCCTGCGGCGTGTGCGGCGGACACCATCAGGCGGAGTGCAGCGCCGATGCGGTGCTGCACGGGCGGGGCATCGGCCTGGCCTGCCCCGAAAAGCAGGAGATATGCTGCTACATCGGCGGGGAGCAGCAGGTGCGCCGCGCCATGGAGGAGCTGGCCCTGCGGGTGGAGAAGGAGAAGGCCGGCGGTGAGGAGGCCTTCACCGACAACGTCATCATGTACGAGGTGCTGTCGGAGCTGAAGGACATCGCCGCCCGGGACGGCATCTCCTGCACCTGCGGCAGCCACAAATACAGCATCGCCGTGCGGAGGGGTGCAGTGGACCTCATCTGCGCCCAGTGCGGCGGGAGGCTGCGGCTCAATGCCGCCACGGACCGCGATCTGGACGACCTGTGCTGCCAGATGAAGCTGACCATCCGCAGCACGGAGCAGTAACGCGGTGGGCAGCATCGTATGCTTCGCCCTGTTTTTAGGGGCGGTGGGCGTCTGTCTGGCGGAGGGCTGGCAGCTGATGTGGGCCATCTGGGCGGGCATCGCGGTGTTCGCCGTGCTGGGTCTTGCGCGGCATGTGCCGGTGCGGGTCATGGCCGCAGGCGCATGGCGGCAGGGACGGAAAATGTGCTCCGTCATCGACATCTACCTGCTGATCGGGGCCATCACGGCCCTGTGGCGCAGCGCGGGCACCATTGGATTTTTCATCTATCACGGCCTGCAGATCATCACGCCCCAGATGTTCCTGCTGGTGGCGTTTCTGCTGACCAGCTTCATCTCCTACGCTCTGGGCACGTCCTTCGGCGTGGTGGGCACCGTGGGGGTCATTCTGATGGCGCTGGCACGCTCCGGCGGCGTGGACGCCGCCGTGACGGCGGGCACCATCATCGCAGGGGCCTATTTCGGCGACCGGTGCTCTCCGGCTTCCTCCAGCGCGGCGCTGGTGGCGGCGGCCACGGGCACGGCACTGGAGCGGAACCTGCGGCGGATGCACCGCACCGGCTGGCTGCCGTATGCGGTGAGTCTGGCGGTGTACGCGGCGCTGTCTGTGACCCACCCGCTGGCAGCGGTGGACGGGCAGGTGCTGACGACGCTGGCGGAGACATACCGGCTGGGCTGGTGGACAGCGCTGCCGGCGGCGGCCATCATCGTGCTGCCGCTTTGCAGGGTGTCCATCCGGAGGTCTATGGCCGTCAGCGTGCTGGCGGCGCTGGCCGTGACCCTGTGGGGGCAGGGAGGGCAGCTGTGGGACGTGCTGCGGGACACGGTGTTGGGATACCGTCCGGCGGGCGGAGCTTTGCAGCAGGTACTGGCAGGCGGAGGCGTGGCGTCCATGCTGACGGCCACGCTGATGGCCATCAGCGCCGGCATGTACGCGGGGCTGCTGGACAGCGCAGGCGTACTGGGCGGCGTGCGGCGCCACGCAGCGGCGCTGGCTCGCAGGGCAGGACGGTTTCCCGCCTGTGCGGCGGTGTGCGCCCTGGCGGGCATGATCTTCTGCAACCAGTCCGCGGGCCCTGTGGTGGCCGACCAGCTGCTGGAGGAGACGTACCGCGCCCGGGGGCAGGGCGGCGAGGAGCTGGCGCTGGACATCGAGAACTCCGGCATCGTGATGGCGCCGCTGATCCCGTGGAACATCTCGGTATCCATTCCGCTGGTGATGCTGGGGGCAGACGCCTCCGCCATCCCCTATGAGGTGCTGCTGTACGCCATCCCCCTGTGCTATCTGTTGACGAAGCGGCGGGTGTTTGCCGCGAAAGGAGAGAGAATATGATCGAACTGCTGGCCCGCTGGTGCATACCGGATCGGGACAATGTAACATCGCCGTCGGTGCGGCGGGCCTACGGCACGCTGTGCGGCATCGTGGGCATCGCCCTGAATATCCTGCTGTTTGCGGGGAAGTTCTTCGCGGGACAGCTGTCCGGCTCCATCGCCGTGACGGCGGACGCTTTCAACAACCTGTCGGACGCGGGCTCCTCGGCAGTGACGCTGCTGGGTTTCCGGCTGGCGGGACGGAAGCCGGACACGGACCACCCCTTCGGCCACGGGCGCATCGAGTACATCTCGGGCCTTGCGGTGGCGGGCCTGATCCTGCTGATGGGCGTGGAGCTGGCCAAGTCCTCCGTCGATAAGATCCTCCATCCGGAGGAGGTGACGTTCTCGCTGCTGGCGCTGGGTATCCTGGCGGCGTCGGTGTGCGTGAAGCTGTACATGTGGCTCTACAACCGGCGCATCGGGAAGAAGATCAAGTCCGCGGCCATGGAGGCCACGGCCATGGACAGCCTGTCCGATACCGCGGCCACGGCGGCGGTGCTGCTGGCTATGCTGGTCGGCAGGTGGACAGGACTGGCGGTGGACGGCTATGTGGGCCTTGTGGTGGCGCTGTTCATCCTGGGCTCCGCCTGCAAGGCGGCGAAGGAGACGCTGTCGCCCCTGCTGGGACAGCCGCCGGACCCTGCGCTGGTGCAGGAGATACGGGATATCGTCATGGCCCACAGCACCGTACAGGGTATCCACGATCTGGTGGTCCACGACTACGGCCCGGGGCGGTGTATGATCTCCCTCCACGCGGAGGTACCGGCCCACGGGGACATTATGGAGATGCATGACGTCATCGACAACATCGAGAAGGAGCTGGCGGAGCGGCTGCACTGTCAGGCAGTGATCCACATGGACCCCATCGTCACCGACGACGCATCCGTGGGTGCGCTGCGCCGGCAGATCGCCGAAGTGGTGAAGCAGGTGGACCCCCGTATGACCATCCACGATTTTCGGGTGGTGCGGGGTACTACCCATACCAACCTGATCTTTGACGCGGTATTGCCGTTCTCCTCCGGCAGGACGCCGGAGCAGGCGGCGGAGGAGATCCGGAAGCTGGTGCGGGAGCTGGACAGCACATATTTCGCCGTGGTGACGGTGGAGCACAGCTATACGGATTGAAAAAATCCCGCGCCGGTGGGCGCGGGACGGGACGTTATTCCCAGGTCTGCCAGATCTCGGGGTGATAGCCCACCGTGGCCTGGTGGCCGTTGCGGACGATGGGGGCGGCGAACAGCTCAGGGTAAGCCAGCAGCTTTTCCTCCGCCGCATCGGGCGTGATATAGGCCATGTACTGATCCTCATAGGCGCGGCAGGCCTTGTCCACCAGCGCATCGAAGCTGCCCACGGCGGTCTTGATGGAGCGGTACTCTCCGGCGGACACACCCTTGCTGGCAAGGTCGATGTACTGGTACTTGATGCGGCGCTCCTTGAACCAGCGCTCCGCTTTTTTGGTGTCGAAGGATTTGGACTTTCCGAAGATCTGAATATTCATAGACGGCTCCTTGTGAATGAAATGGAGGATATGCCATGGATGAGAACATCCGTAAACTGAAGGAATTGGTGGATGGCTCCGACAACATTGTGTTTTTCGGCGGGGCCGGTGTGTCCACGGAATCGGGTATTCCCGACTTCCGCAGCGTGGACGGGCTGTATCACCAGAAGTTCAGATACCCGCCGGAGACCATGCTGAGCCATACGTTCTTTGAGCGGCACACCGGGGAGTTCTTCGACTTCTACCGCGCCAAGATGCTGGCGCTGGACGCCCGGCCCAATGCGGCCCACCGGAAGCTGGCCCAGTGGGAGCGGGAGGGAAAGCTGAAGGCGGTCATCACCCAGAACATCGACGGCCTGCACCAGAAGGCGGGGAGCCGCGAGGTGCTGGAGCTCCACGGCAGCGTGCTGCGCAACCACTGCACCCGCTGCGGGAAAGCCTACGGCGTGGAGCGTATCGTCAGCAGCGCCGGCGTGCCGCGGTGCAGCTGCGGCGGCGTCATCAAGCCCGACGTGGTACTGTACGAGGAGCCGCTGGACGAGGACGTGATGGCCCGCGCCCTCCATTATATCCGGCAGGCGGACGTGCTGCTCATCGGCGGCACGTCGCTGGTGGTGTATCCGGCGGCGGGACTCATCACCTACTACCGCGGGCATAAGCTGGCGGTGGTGAATAAGGGCGGGGCAGGCCCCGCGCAGGCCGCCGTTACGGTGGATGGGCCCATCGGACAGGTGCTGGAGCAATTGTAACATAGGAAGCTGCGGGGCGCAAGGCGGGGATTTTTCCGTCTGCCCCTTGACAAACAGGGGCATTTTGTTATAATAGCAAGGTGTTCCGCATGCGAGCGTGCTGGAATCGGCAGACAGGCAAGCTTGAGGTGCTTGTGTCCGTAAGGTCGTGTGGGTTCAAGTCCCATCGCTCGCACCAGAGAATAAGAGACACACGAAGGTGTGTCTCTTATTTTTCTGCGCGGCGATTTTTCTGCACAGAGCCGACCGTCTGCGGGCGTCTGTTTGCGCCCGATCTGACCGTTGGTGAGCATATCGAGATGGACGAGCACACCTTCTTCTATATGGGTGAGACGCAGGAGCGCTGCGTCTTCTGCTGGCTGGACGCACCGGTAAGCAAGTGAATACGAACAGCGCCGGCCGCGTTACCCACACGCGGCCGGCGCTGCTTTTGAGGTCTCCCTCATGGAAAAGAAAAGTAAAAAGTATGGCCTGGCTGGACCACGGCGCTATGATATCACAGAGAAAAAGATTTGGGAAGCGCATGTTTGTTCTTGAAAACATGAGAAGATGTATAGTACAATGACCGCAGGGCGGCTGCTCTATTGCCCGTCAGATACCGCGTGCCCGCCTGCGGCGGGCGGTCGGTACCGGCGAATAGCAGACCGCAGAAGCGAGGTGCGCGATGAATATTTCCAAATATCAGATATTTCTGAAGGTCGTCTCCTGCGGCAGCTTTTCCAAGGCGGCGGAGGCGCTGAGCTTTACCCAGTCCGGCATCAGCCACGCCATCAACTCGCTGGAAAACGAGCTGGGCGTCATGCTGCTCAGCCGCAACCGCGGCGGCGTGGTGCTGACGGCAGACGGACGGGCGGTGCTGCCCAAGATCGAGGAGCTGTGCGCTGCGCACCACGCCCTGATGCAGACGGTGGAGGGGCTGAGGGACATGGACAGCGGCCTTGTGAAGATCGCCACGTTCTCCAGCGTGTCCGCCCAATGGTTGCCCCGCATCCTCAAGAGCTTCGGCGAGCTTTATCCCAACATCGAGTTTGAAGTGGTCACCGGCGACTTCTACGACCAGATCGAGGGCTGGATCGTCAGCGGCGCGGTGGACTGCGGCTTTCTGCGCCTGCCGCCGGTGAAGCGCTTGCAGACCTACGCCCTGCACCGCGACGAATTGCAGGTCATCGTCCCCTGCGACCACCCCTACGCCGACCGTGACCCGTTCCCCGTGTCCGCGCTGGCAGAGGAACCCTTCATCCAGCTGGAGGAGGGCGACGACTACGAGATCATGGCGGCGTTTGATGAGATGGGCATTCGCCCCAACGTGAAGTACATCGCCCGGGAGGACAGAACGATCCTTGCCATGGTGTCCGAGGGGCTGGGCATCAGCCTCCTGCCGGAGCTGATGGTGCGCCACAGCCCCACGCCTATCCGCATCTGCCGCGCGCCGCTGCACTTCTATCGCACCATCGGTATCGGCATCAAGGACAAGAAGGCGCTGTCCAACTCCACGCGGCTGTTCGTGGACTATGTGCGGACGTGGGTAGCGGAGAACGGGGAACGGTGACGCGCCCGCAAAGCCCCGAAATCCCGCGATTTTCCGCGGATCTCCGACAGGCGGATATTGACAATGTGAATAAACTGGGATATACTGACATCCGTCAGGTTTTGGACGTTTTCACAAGCCTTGATGGCCTGAAAAAAACAGCGCCCGGACTTCATGAAAAACTGGATAGATCAAGCTCGGGGACGCCGCGCGGCTGTTTGTTGTAACGACGAGACATCGTCAGACAGCAGCTTAGAAGGAATTTTGGGTCAGAAACCCACCGCGGACGGCACTGTGAGCGCAAGGAGATGACCGAAGCAGCATACGCTGCCGGGGTAACACCGCCATTGGGAGCATCGCTCCTGAGAAGGTAGGTCATGTACGTGGAAACCGTTGGGACACAAGGGCTTCCGTGGCGCGAGGACAGTAGAATTGCACGGCTGAGAGCTTACCTGCAGCGGCGCTTCTTCGTTGTGACATATCAGAGGGTGGACTATGCGCCGATGGCTTCCGAAGGGGAGCGGTCGGCGTTTTTGTTTTACCCGATAAGCCGCTGGTGGCTCCGGAACGGAGCGCCGGCGTTTTTTATGCGAAAAGACCGCACATCCCCTGTCAAGCCGAGACGGCCCGCAAAGGCCGCCTGCTTCCCATAAGGGATGGAGAGGGTGCCGGCCCTCTCCATCCCGTACCTCTTTCCGGCAGGGCCGAGACGGCCCGCAGCACACCTGTACAGCACGCGCGGCTCCGCGCCGCGGCGTTTGAGAGAGAACATATGAGGAGGAAACAGAACTTGAACACCAAGAGAACGCACCGGCTGCTGCCGCTGGCCATCGCGCTGGTCATGGCGCTGAGCCTGCTGCCCACGAAGGCGTGGGGCTACTACGTCCTGCAGGGCTCCGGCACCGAGGCCAGTCCCTACCTGATCTCCAGCGCTCAGGCGCTGGAATCTCTGGCGGAGCAGGTCAACGACGGCGCACTGAAAACGGAGGGCGTCTACTTCCGGCAGACCGCCGACATCGACCTGTCCGGCTTCAAGAACAACTCGTGGGTGCCCATCGGCAACGCCACCGGCTCCGGCGGCACGGGCCGGACCTTTGACGGTATCTACGACGGCAACGGCTTCCGTATCAAGAACTTCGTGTTCGAGGATACCACCCGCAAGTATTACGGTCTGTTCGGCCTGCTGTCCAACACCGCAGTCATTAAGAACCTGACGCTGGACAAGAGCTGCTCCGTCACCGCCCGCACCTATGTGGGCGGCCTCGTCAGCCGCGCCGCAGGGGCCACCCTCATCAACTGCACCAGCTACGCCACGGTGTATGCCGCCGGTTCCGCCGGTGAGATCCCGTATCCCCGCGTGGGCGGTCTGGCGGCGGAGGGCCACACCTTCATCAACTGCACCAACTACGGCAGCGTCAAGGCCAACCCCGACTCCAGCGGCTTCAGCAGCCCCGGCGGCTATGGCGCCGGCGGCATCGCGTGCATGGCGCGGGTGATGATCGGCTGCGCCAACTACGGAAGCGTGGTGGCCGGCGGTCAGGCCGGCGGCGTGGTGGGCGAGATCAGCTGCTATGGCAGCACCGAGGAGAAACCCGTGGGCGTCATGGTGGGCTGCGCCAACTACGGCACCGTGGAGGCCCGGGAGTGGGCCGGCGGTCTGGCCGGCGATGCCGAGGGCATCATCGAGGACTGCTACAACCTGGGCACCGTGAAGGTGGAGAAGACGAAGGTGGGCGGCCTGGTGGGCCAGTACAGCACCAGCGACTACAACGCCCTGCAGGTGGGCATTCACAACTGCTACCACGCCGGCTCCGTGCAGTACGGCGCGGAGGAGGCGGAGCCTGTGGCGGGCCACCTGGTGGGCCTTGTGCATGGCAGTGCGGATGAAGCCACCGCCAAGGCATACCTCAGCGGCAACTACTATCAGAACATCGGCCTGCTGCCGGCAGTGGGCAGCATGGACATCGGCGACAGCGCCGTGGCCATGGAGCTGGCCGATATGCAGAAGCAGGAGTTCCTGGACAAGCTGAACAGCTACACCCATGTGGCGCTGTACGGCGCCGCGTGGCAGTTCAGGTATATCACCGGCCAGGGGCGGATGCCTGTCTATAAGGAGTATCAGGAGCTGCTGGACTACTCCTGCAAGCTCAAGGGCGTGACGGTCAACGGCATGCCCGCCATCGCCGCCGACGGCGGCTACACCTGGGTGCTGCCCTACGGCACCGATCTGACACAGATCAAGGTGGTCACCAGCATCAGTCCCCGGGCCGCGGCGGAACCGGCGGACGGCACGCTGGACTTCTCCAAGGGCCCCGTGACGTTCACGGTGACGGCCCAGGACGGCGTCCACCGGCAGAGCTATCCCGTGACGGTGACGGCGGCAGCCAGCCCCAACGGCCTCAGCGCCCTGCGGGTGAAGATGAAGTCTACGGGCGACGTGACTCGGGACGATTATCTGCACGGCCTGACGCTGGTGGGGCCGGAGGACTTCCAGCAGGATGTCACCACCCGCGACTACACCGTATACGACTATAACGCCGCACAGCGCGGCGCCTTCGACACGAACAGCTGGAACGGCTACTATTTCTGGGCGGTGCCCGCCGAGACCGGCGCAGCGATGGTGGCTGCCACCCCCACGCGGACCAGCACCATCACGGCCTGTGCGGACATGATGGATAAGTCCGGCCAGTACGTCTACTACGGCGACAGCATGCACCTGGGCGACAACACCATGACCCTCACCGTGACACCGCCCTCCGGCGGCAGCGGCAAGGAGACGGTGTATACCTTTCATGTGAAGGTCCTGCCCTCTCTGGGCAGCGTCAGCTTCAGCGACAGCGGCACGGAGCTGGCGGAGAAATTCCACCCCCTGACCTTTGCGTACAGCATCAAGGCGCCGGACTATCTGACGGGCCTGACGCCCACCGTCACCACCACCCTGAACGAGGGCGAAACGGTGACGTATAGCCCCGCGCTGGAGGACGGGAAGATCCCGCTGGACAAGCTGACGGACGGCAAGTTCACCATCACCGTGTCCGACGCGGAGGACAGCACCCTCAGCACCACCTATACCTTCACGGTGGAGCAGGTAGCCACATTCACCGCCAGAATCGTCACCAATGTGGCGGATGCCCACATCCGCGTGTATCAGGGTACAGACCTGATGACTCCCAACGCCGGCGGAGCCTACGAACTGCGGGGCGACAGAGACTACCGCTTCGAGGTGGCGGCCAAGGGCTACGTGTCCGTCAGCGATGCGCTGACGGAGGACCTGCTGAGCGACGGCGTGCTGGAGCTGTATCTGGAGGAGGTGCCGACCGGCGATCTTCCCAGATATGACTCCTCGTGGCCCAGCTTCCGCGGCAACGACGAGAATATGGCCATCACCACCGTCAGGACCCCCATCGGGCCCTACGCGGAGGAGGACGATGTGGAGCTGCTGTGGAACAGCACCAGCGGCAGCGGCTTTGACAGCGGCGCCGTGGGCTGCCCCATCTTCGTGGACGGCTATATGTACGCCTACGCGGGCACCAACATCCTGAAGCTGGACCCCGCCACCGGCGAGACGCTGATCTCCAAGCCCATGGAGGACGCCTCCGACTTCGCCATCATCCCGCCCACCTACGGCGACGGCATGATCTTCGTGGGCCTGAAGAACGGGCGGGTGCAGGCGTTCCGCGCCGATACGCTGGAGTCCCTGTGGGTCTACACCGACCCGCTGGGCGGCCAGTCCAACTCCCCCATCACCTACTCCGACGGCTGCGTGTACGTGGGATTCTGGCGGGGCGAGAGCGGCGCGGCCAACTTCGTGTGCCTGACGGCGGACGATGAGAAACCCAACCGCAAGACGGAGCCCAAGATCCCCCTGTGGAGCTGCACCAACGACGGCGGCTTCTACTGGGCGGGGGCCTACGCCAACGACAAATACGTGATGGTCACCACCGATGACGGGTACAGCGGCTATTCTCACAACACCGGCAAGCTGCTGATCTTCGACAAGCGCACCGGCGAGCTGACGGATTCCAGGACGACCTACACCGGCGACCTGCGGTCCAACGTGGCCTATGATAAGGCGAGCGGCCGCATCTTCTTCACCAGCAAGGGCGGTGCGATGTACAGCGAGATCGTGGGCGCGGACGGCAAGATCGACCGCAGCGCCAGCAAGACGGTGGCGCTGGGCGGTATGAGCACCTCCACCCCCGTGGTCTGCAACGGACGCGCCTACGTGGGCGTGGCCGGTACGGGGGGACAGTTCACACCCTACGGCGGCCACCACATCGCCGTCATCGACCTGACCGACTGGAAGGTGGCCTATACCGCCCAGACACAGGGCTATCCCCAGACCAGCGGCCTTATGACCACCGGCTATGACGACGGCGTGTACGTGTACTTCATGGACAACTACACCCCCGGCGTCATGCGCGTCATCCACGACGCCCCGGGCCAGACGGCGCTGGAGGGCGGCGTCACCGAGGAGTTCACCTCCGACAAGGGCGTGTCCGGTACCTATACGGACTGCGCGCCGGTGGTGTTCACGCCCCGGGGCAGTCTGGCGCAGTACTGTATCGGCAGCCCCGTCACCGATGAGTACGGTACGCTTTACTTCAAGAACGACAGCGGCAACCTCATCGCCCTGACCAGCGCCGTGCGGGAGCTGAAGGTGGCGGAGGAGCCGGAGATCGCCAGGACCGAGGACGGTCAGTGGGAGGTCACCGGCGGTAAGATCGTGGCGGTGCTGGCCAACGGGCCGGAGCGCGACATCACCGCTCTGGTGGAGTACCGCGACGACGGAAGCGGCGGCGTGGAGGCCGTGTATACCTACGGCACCAGCGTCCAGCCCTATACCAAGTCGGTGCGTACCGTGTCCCTCAACGGGGCTTCGGCGGCGCAGCCCGGCATCGGCAACGGCGCCGAGGAGGGCGGCACCGAGAACGGCGTTACCAGCTTCAAGGCCGGTACGTCCGCCGGTGCGCCGGAGATCCGCGTCACCGCGCCGGCCAACGGCTGGGCCGCGGGTGAGAATATCTTCACCGTGGCATCTGACGGCGACGCCGCCTGCACGGTGATGGTGAAGAAGGCCGACGGCACGCTGGTGCGCCTGACGGCGTCCACTGCGGACGGCACGCACAGCTTTACCGCCGTCCTCGCCGAGAGAGACAGTTTGGTGGTGGGCCTGAAGGGAGACGTCAACGGCGACGGTGAGATCACCAGCCGCGACATCGTGCAGGCACAGGCTGGCTTCCTTGGTAAGCTGACGCTGCAGGATCACCGCCAGCTGTGCGGCGCCGTTTCCGGCGGCGATGCCATCGGCAGCCGTGACATTGTCCAAATTCGAGCAGCTTTCCTGGGAAAGCTGACTCTTAAATGGTAACAAAAATCAGAAAGGAAAGAGAACATGAAGCACATCGCAAAGAGATCCCTGTCCATGCTTTTGGCGCTGGTCATGCTCTGCTCCCTGTGCGTCAACGCACTGGCCGCAGACGAGGTCAAGGTCAACTCCGCGCTGAGCGCCACGGAGCTGGAGAAGAGCGCCTCCGCCCAGACCGTTCGGGTGACGGTGGCGCCCGCGTCCGCCGTGACCGTCTCCAACTATGAGGTGAAGCTGGAGGTGCCCAAGGGCTGGACCATCACCAACATCGAGAACGACGACCCCAACGCTGCCCTGACCGCCGCGGACTATAACCTCGCCAACGGCCAGATGGGTTGGACCAGCACGGATGCCGAGGATAAAAGCGTGAGTAAGTTCGTCACCTACACGGTGGAGATCCCCGCCAACACCGCCGCCGGCAAGTATGAACTGAAGGTCGTGGGCGTTACGGCCGATAAGAATTATGGGCAGGACGCAGTGCTGACCAAGGGCCAGCACGACAGCACCCTGACCCTGACCGTCAAGGAAAAGACCACTGCCACCGGCTACACCGCCGAGCTGTCCACGTGGTACACCCAGCGCGAGGTGGGTCAGACCCTGACCCTGCCCGTCTACATCACCAGCAGCGAGGCGTCCGTGACCACCTGGAACGCCGCCACCATCAAGATCAAGTACGATCCCAGGTACGTGTCCTTCTTTAATATGCAGCAGTTCGGCCTGCAGGCCAGCGAGGTCTATGACGACAAGACCAACGGCGTCGTGACCATCAGCCGCTACGGCAAGGATGTGGCCTGCGGCAACGCCAGCGGTACGTTCTTCATGGCGGTCTTTGACTGCAACGCCGTGGGTGTCGCCAACTTCCAGCTGACCGAGGCCCGCGTGGACCTGCAGGACAACGCCAACGTGCAGGACGCCCCTCAGGCCACCGTCAAGGGTGACCTGTTTATCCAGATCGGCACCCCCACCTACAAGGTCAGCGGCGCGGAGCAGGAGCTGCGGTATGAGCCCACCGCCGAGGCCGGCAAGGACTTCATCATCAACATGCAGGAGGGCTATGTGGTCAAGGGTCTGGACGTCCACTATAAGGTCGGCGGCAAAGACTACACCGCTTCGTGGGATGCGGATGAGAACACCTTCATCATCCCCGCCCAGCACGTCACCGGCGACATCGAGCTGTATGTCTCCTACCACAGCTACAAAATCACCAAGACCGGCAGCGGCGCCGATGACGTGACCCTGCCGCAGCAGGTGCTCGACTACAAGGCTGACTACACCTTCACCCTGAATAAGAAGGACGGCTATGCCTACACCGTGAAGGTCACCATCGGCGGCGAGGAAGTCACCTGCACCGTCAACGAGGCCGGCACGGAGTACACCATCCCCGGCGACAAGATCCTGGGCGACACGGTGGTCGCCGTGACCCGCACCAAGGAGGCCTCTCAGATCACCTTTACCGGCAGCACCGACGATCTGGTGGGCGAGGTCTCCCGCAGCGCTCCCGTCGGTCAGGACTTCACCTTCACCCTCACGAAGGATGCCGACTATGAGTACACCGTCTCCGCCAAGTACACCGAGTCCGGTGAGACCGTGCCCGTGACCGACAACGGCGACGGCACCTACACCATTGCGGGCAAGTACATCACCGGGGATGACATCTCCATCACCGTCAGCAAGATCTCCCCGCTGGATAAGTTCGACTTCAGCGTCTATGAGTACGTGAAGGTGGACGGCGGCAAGTCCGTGTTCCTGATCCTGGCCAACGTGAAGAGCGGCGAGACTCTGGGCGAGGGCAAGGTCCCCGCCTACGACGGTTCCAACATGTATACCGACATGTCCGGCCGTTATAACTCCGCCTATTCCTGGCTGGTGTTCTCCGAGAGCGATGCTGACACCCTGCTGGCCGATGTGAAGAACCACATCACCCTGGTGACCGGCGAGGCCAAGAGCTACAAGTCCAACAACGATGTGAACTACACCGGTACTGCCGACATCAACGACGCCCAGCTGGTATACAACATCTACAACGCCAAGTATGACAGCTTCGACGTGGTGGAGATGAAGATGTTCCTCAGCGCGGATGTCAACGGCGATAAGCAGGTGAACGCTTTGGATGCCAGCGCCATCGCAAGAGGCACTGTTCTCTTCTGATAAGTAAACCGCATCACGGGCCGTGCGCTGCACAGGATCTCCCCTGCCCCAAGGGGGCAGGGGAGACAGCCCGTTTTTCGGAGGCATGTTTCTGTGGCTCATATCCCGCGTCGTATGGGAAATGGAAACGGGTTTCTGAACAAAACAGGAGGAGAAAATAAGATGAAGAAAGTATTCTGCGCCCTGCTGGCGGCGCTGACGCTGCTGGCGGCGGCCGTCGTCCCCGCCTACGCGGTGGACAGCAGCAAGTCCTATCTCTTTGAGCTGTCCATCGACGGCGGCGACACCAAGCATGCCGCCGCCGGCGACATCGTGACGGTGCTGCTGACACTGAAGCGCACCGACAAGGACGAGGGCTACACCATGTACGCCATGCAGGACGAAATTTGCTACGATCCCGCGTTCTTCGAGCTGGTGCCCAATAGTGCCATGTCGGCGGCGGCCATCGAGACCACGGACATCTCCCTGCGCGGCGGCCTGCGGGCGTTCTACATGAACTTCGTGTCCTTCGGCGGCGGCGAGGACTGGAACGCCAGCACCATGATCGGCACGTTCCAGCTGAGGGTCATCGGGACCTCCGGCTCCTCCGTCATCCGGAACACGGAGAATCTGGTGTCCACCGCCGACGGTATGGACAGCTATGCCGCCGAGGCCCGGGACGTCACCGTGGTGGTAACGGATGACTGCACCGTGAAATTCGAGAGCAACGGCGGCTCTTTCGTGCCGGAGCAGGTGGTCAAGCGGGGCCAATACGTGACCCGGCCCGAGGACCCCACCAGGGAGGGCTTTGTGCTGGAGGGCTGGTATACCGATTTCGACATGACCCGGCCTTGGGACTTTGACCGCGACACGGTGACGGCCAGCATGACGCTGTACGCCAGATGGACGGACGGCACGGCCATCGCGCCGGTGGACGAAAACGGCGGCGGTCAGGTGCCGGTGTGGGTGTGGATCGCGCTGGGCGCGCTGCTGCTCCTGCTGGTGCTGTTCCTGCTGCTGCGCCGCCGGACCGTGAGGTTTGAGACCTTCGGCGGCACCGCCATCGACAGCCGCAAGGTGCGCCGCGGCGAAAAGCTGACGCCTCCCATGCTGCCTGTGAAGGAGGGTGCGGCCTTCGGCGGCTGGTTCGCGGATCAGGCCTGCACCAAGCTCTGGAGCTTCGACAGCGACACGGTGGAAAAGAGCATGACGCTGTACGCCAAGTGGCAGTAACCGCAGAAATAGAATGAGGGTGCAGATGAGAAAACGGATCACAGCCCTGCTGCTGGCCTTTGTCATGACGGCGAGCCTGCTGCCGGTGACGGCGCAGGCGGTCTCACCGGAGGCGGAGGCGCAGGCGGCAGTTATCACCACGGCGGCGGAGTTTGCCGCCATGGCGCCGGACGGGAATTACCGTCTGGAAGCGGACATCACGGTGGACGAGCCCTACGGCAGGACATTCACCGGCAGCTTCGACGGCGCCCACCATATCATCACCATAGATCTTCATGCCTCGGCCGGTGGACCGGTCGGGGCATGGGGCCTATTCGGAGAGCTGGACGGCGCGGCGGTAAAAGACCTCCGTCTGCGGGGCGCACTGACCGCGGCGGAGGACAGCGGTGTCCGAAGCCTGGGCGCACTGGCCGGTACGGTTTCCGGCGACACGGCTATCGGCGGCTGCCGCAGTGAGGCGGCGGTGCAGTCGGAGGTGTCCGGCGGCAGCGTGGGCGGCTTTGTGGGCCGCGTCACCGGCGGTACGCTGACCATGACGGGCTGCGCCGGCGCCGGCGTGGTAAAGGCGCTGGACAGCGCCGCGGCCGGCGGCCTTGTGGGCAGCCTCGACGGCGGCAGCATGACGCTGACGCGGTGCTACCGGTACGGCGATGTGCTGGGTGGCCTGTGCGCCGGCGGTTTTGTGGGACAGATCGCGGAGCAGGCGGACTGCACCGCGTCGTACGGCTATGCCGCCCTGCGGCCTGCCGCAGAGGACGAGGCAGCACCGGAAAACTGGGGCGAGCTGCGGACTGTCAGCGCGGAGAAGGCCGGCGCACTGTGCGGTGAAGGTACGTTCAGCGCGGAGAGCAAGGCGCTGTTCTGGTCGGGCAAGGCGTTCGGAACGGACGCTGTCCCTGCCGGTGGGCGGTTCGAGGAGACGGATGCCGCCGCGGTGCTGGCGGCTTTGAATGAGGGCGCGGCGGAGGACGATGCCAACGGCTTTCTGCTGACGGCGGAGAATGGCGGCTGGCCCATGCTGCGCTGGGAGCTGACCCAGCCCCAGACGCCGTCTGCCGCAATAGAGCAGGAGAAGGAGACGCTGCGCACCCAGTTGGCCCAGCTATGGAGCCAATACAGCGAGACGGCCTATGAGCCGGAGAGCTGGGCGGCGTTGACCAAGCTCTATCAGGGCGCGCTGGCCGCTGTGGACGCAGCTGTGTCGGCAGAGGAGCTGCCGCTGCTGACGGTGCTGGCCGCGGCCATGGCGGAGGTGCCCGTCAAGGCCCAGACCTACACCACCCTGTCGGAACAGGAACGGCAGGCGGTGATCCAGCGGCTCCAGACAACGTATGAGACATATTTACAGCAGATCGAGGACAAGGCATCCGCCTTTGCCGAGGCCAGCCGCGGCGTGTGGCTGAAGCGCACGGCAGAGGGGCGGGAACAGCTGGACACAGCCCGCCAGACGCTGGTCCGGCAGCTGACCACGGCGCTGACAGCGCTGAAGGACTGCCATACCACGGCGGACGCTCAGACGCTGGAGGATGCCTTCGCGGCCTCCGCCCAACAGACGGCGGAGGGCGTGGATCCCACTGTGGCGGATAATCGCGTGCCGCAGGGGGACAAGTGGGACGGCACGTCCCGTACCCGGCCTGCGGAGGGCAGCGGCACGGCGGAGGACCCCTATCGCATTACCACTGCCGCGGAGCTGGCGTGGTTCGCAGACCAGGTCAACGGCGGCCAGCGGACGCTGTGTGCCCGTCTGGCCTCGGACATCGACCTGAACGGCTATGTCTGGACGCCCATCGGCAGCACCGGCGGCAAGAGCTATCAGGGGACGTTTGACGGCGGCAACAGCGTCGTCCACGGCCTGCGGGCGGAGAGCGCCGCCTACGCCGGACTGTTCGGCGTCATCGGCATGTCCGGCACGGTGCAGCGCCTGTGTACGGCGGGCACCATCGCCATCACCGCCGCTCAGGGCAACAAGATCTCCAGCGTGGGTGCGGGCGGCATCGCCGGATACAGTATGGGCATTATCTTTCAGTGCTTCTCCACGGTGTACGTCACCAACGACCGCACCAGTTACAGCGCGGTGGCCGGGGGCATCGTGGGCAAGGCGTCGGCGCAGGCCGTGGTGGACAGCTGCGGCAGCTACGGCGCCGTGGGCGGCCGCAGGAACATCAACTACATCGGCGGTATCGCGGGCGTGGCCCAGAAGGGAGCCGTCATCCGCTACTGCACCAACTACGGCGCCGTCACCGGCAGCCGCGGCGTGGGCGGCATCGTGGGCCTGCTGACGGACTACGCCCAGGTGCGCCTGTGCGAGAACCAGGGCGCTGTGGACGGCGAGAGCCGCGTGGGCGGCGTCGTGGGCTGGGTCTGCGGGGCGGACTACATCTCCGGAAACGTGCTGGACGTGACCATCCGGAACGTGGGAAGCTACGCCGATGTCACCGCCGATGGCTCCCCCGCTCTGGGCTACGGCGCAGGCGGGATCGTGGGATACATCGACACCGCCGATGATACGGGCCTCACCGGCCCCTGCACCCTGTCCTGCGCCTACAACACCGGCACGGTGACGGACAACGGCGGCACCACGTCTCAGGGCGTGGGCGGCATCGTGGGTGAGTGGCACGGCGGCGTTCTCAGCCATGTGCAGAGCGCCTCCGGCAACACGCTGTGGGGCGTGGTGGACATGGCGGTCACCGCCAGCCACGACGCGGCGCGGGTGTCCACGGTGACACCGGCCTATGACATCACCGGCGGTGACCGCTGGGACAAGGTCAGCGCTGCGGTGACGCTGCTGGCGAAGCTCATCCGGCCCGAGGCCGGCGATGAGGGCTACGCCGCCTACGGCAGGGACCAGAGCATCCTCTATAACGGCGTGATCCTGTCCTATCTGGAGCGCATCGAGTCCGCCGCAGACAGCGGCGAGACGGAGACGCTGCTGCGGGAGTGTCAGGAGCAGCTGGACGCCGTCCTCACCGGCACGGATGCCAGCGGCCAACAGCTGCTGGAGGACCTGCGCGCTTACGCCGGAAGCCGCGTGTACGCGGCGGCGGAGCAGGCGGAGGCGGATGCCCTGCTGGCGGCGGCGGAGACGGAGATCGCCGGCGCCGCTACCATCGCGGACATCAGCAATATCCGACTGAAATATCTGGGCGACAACGGCCTGCTGACCAGAATCACCACCTATCAGGCCAAGCGGCAGCAGGACCTCTACAATACCTACGTCTACAACAGGAACTATACGCAGGACGATATGGCCGCGGCGCTGGCCGCCTATGAGAGCTGGCGGGCCAAGTTGGACAGCGCCTCCTCCGTGGAGGAGGTGGACGCCATCTACGCCGACGCCCGCAAGGCGCTGGCGGACCTGACCGCAGGCTTCACGGAGGGTGATACTGCGCCGGACATGGACGCGGCGGCAGCCGCAGCCCTGCAAAAGACACGCGATGAGGCGCGGCAGGCTCTGGATGATCTGGCGCAGCAGCGCATCGCGGCGCTGACGGCGCAGCTGGACGACATCAGCGGTTTCGACGAGACACGGCGGCAGCTGCTGACCCAGGCGCTGGAGCGGGGCGTGACATCCATCCGGGAGGCCGCTGCGGTGGAGCTGGACAGCCTTACCGACTATACCGCCATCCAGCAGGCCCGGAAGGAGGGCCTTGCCGCCATCGAGCAGGCGTACACCGCCGCCGCCGGCAAGCTGAAGAAGCTGCTGGAGTCCTCCCGGGCGGAAAACGGCTGGGACGGCATCACCGCCAGCCGGCCCCACGGCAGCGGAACGGAGGCCGATCCCTACCAGATCGGCACGGCGCAGGAGCTGGCGTGGCTGGCCTATGCGGTGAACAACCAGACGGAGAGCGGCGGATTCAGCGCCGTGCTGACGGCGGACGTGGATCTGGGCTATTGCCAGTGGCCGGTGATCGGCACGCGCAGCAGCGGCAGCCAGCGGCCCTATACCGGCACCTTTGACGGCCGGGGACACACCGTGTCCGGCCTGTACATCACTTCGTTGGGCGGGCGGCAGAAGCTGGGCCTGTTCGGCGTGGCGCAGGACGCGGTGATCCGGAACCTGACGGTGCGGGGCAGCATCGAGCTCACCGGCGTCCGTTCCTACGACGGCGACACGGCGGGCTACCTCATCGGCGGCCTGCTGGGCAGCGGCGAGGGCATCGGCGTCACCATCAGTAACTGCGTGTCGCAGGTGGATGTCTCCGTGTCCTTTGCCAACGACCAGAAGGCGCAGCGCGCCGCCGTGGGCGGTCTGGTGGGCCGCCTCAGCGGCAGCGGCAGCCACACGCTCACCGACTGCCGCAGCGAGGGGCGGGTCTACACCGCCTTCGCGCCCGGCGCCTGCTATCTGGGCGGCTCCGGCGGCGACGGCGGGCAGGCCGGCATCGTGGGCTTTATCAGCGCCGGCGCACGACTGGAGCGCTGCGTCAACGCCGGCGAGGTCTACGCAGGCCGCGCCGCAGGCGTGGGCGGCATCGTGGGAAGCGCGGGCAGCAGCGGCACGGAGGTGACGCTGTCCCAGTGCGCCAATCAGGGCGCGGTGTCCAACGATACTGCGGCGGTGCTGCTGAACAAGGGCGGCACCGGCGGCGTCCTGGGACTTGCCGCGGCGGGGACCGTAACGGTCCGCAGCTGCTACAACACCGGCAGCGTGGCGGGCAGCACCATCGTGGGCGGCATTCTGGGCGGCGAGCGCGGCGAATACTCCGCCAACGCTCAGTACGGCTGCCGGGGCCTGACGCTGGAGAACTGCTACAACGCAGGCGGCCTGCTGGTGGGCACGGCCACCGTTCGGGTGGGCGCGCTGGCGGGCTACCCGCTGGACGGCCGGTACTACACGGGACTGACGGTGCGCAGGGGCGCGTGCCGCTACGTCATGGGCTGGAAGTGCAGCCAGGGAGACAGCGTCCGCGAGAGTACGGTGCTGACGGCGGATACGCTGTTTGAGGGACTGGTGGACAGCATCGGCGGCGTCAACAGCGGCTATCCGCTGTTTGACTGGCAGCTGCTGGAGCAGCGCTGCCGCGAAGAGGTGGTCAGCTATCTGAACGACCGCTATGAGCGGGAGATCAAGCCTATCGCCACCGTGGCCCAATGCCAGGAGATCGAAAAGCTGCTGACAGAGACGGCGGAGACCATCCGCACCGCCAAGACCACAGCAGAAATGACTGCCGCCTATGAAAAGGTGCTGGCGCGCATGAGCGCGGATGACCTGCTGGCAGCGGCAAAGGAAGCCGCCCAGAAGCAGCTGGATAAGCTGTATGGCAGCGCAAAGAAGAATTATAAGGATATTGCAGAACAGCTGAACAAGCTGTATGAAACACAAAAGGCCGCCATCGAGGCCTGTACCAAGTCCTCGGATACGGACACGGAGCTGGATCGGTTTTCTGCCGGTGTGGCGGACCTGCTGATCGCGGCGCGGGTGAAGTCCGGCGCGGCTATGCGGGAGCTGGTCGCCGCGCTGCCGGAGGTGCGTCAGGTCTATGACGCCCTCACCGCCGCCCAGAAGCGGCTGGTGGTCAACGGCAGGGCCATCACCGATGCGCAGGTGCTGGTAACGGCCTACGAACAGAATTTGGACCTGCTGCGGCAGTGGGAGAGCGCCGACAAGGCGAAATACACCGCCGTGAAGTCCGGCATCGGCCGTCTGGCGGCGGATATCCGCAGCCAGCTGGGCGATTGCGCCGACGCATCGGGCATGACCGCCGCCCTCAACGGCTACGCCGCAGGAGTGGCCCGGCTGCTGCTGGACAAGCTGGCCTTCACCGAGGGTACGACCACACTGGGCCAGCTGCACAAAGCGTCGGAGGTGCTGACCCAGACATCGGAGGCCGTAAAGGGCCTGACCCGGGAGCAGCTGGCGCTGCTGCCTGCGGAGCAGGTGGCGGGCGTCAGCCGCGCCCAGCTGCTGCTGGCGGTCTACACCAGGGCGTCGGAGCAGCTGAACACCTGGCTGAAGAACGACAAAGCGTCCTACGCCGACGTGGCCCAGCGGCTGGAGCGTCTGGCAGACAGTGTCCGGCAGGAGTTGGAGCGCAGCGTGGATCGGGACAGCGCGGCCAAGGCGCTGGACCACTACTGCGGCGGCAGCGTGGAGGTGCTGATCTCCTCCATCGGCACGGTCAAACCCGTCATGCCCCCCACCGAGGCGGCTGCAGCCAAGACCCGCCTGCAGCGTGCCCGCACGGCCTACAACGCCCTGACGGCATCGCAGAAGGCGCTGGTGCCCAACTACGCATCGCTGCAGGAGGGCGAGACGGCCTACCGCACCTACGAGAGCAATTACGCCGCGGCCAAGGCGGCGGAGAGCCTCATCTCTGCCATCGGCACGGTGACGGCAGACAGCGGCGATGCCATCCGCAAGGCTCAGGAGGCCTACGACGCCCTGACGGCGGAGCAGAAGCAGCTGGTGGACGCCAGGCTGGTGCAGCAGATGGAGACTGCCGCCGCCCAGTACCGGCAGCTGCTGGCCCAGAGCGCGGAGAACGGCGGGGAAACACCCTCCGCCGACGAGACAATGTCCGACGGCGTGAAGCCTGCGGACCGGATGCAGCCCACAGACCAGACCCGGCCGGAGCAGGCGCAGCCCTTTGACTGGAGCCTTGTGTGGCTGGGCGGCGGCATCCTGGCGTCTGCGGCGGCGATCACGTTGATCCTCCGCTGGCTGGCGGCGGTGCGGCGCACCGAAAAGAAAAACAAAGCGTAAGTCCCGCAGGAGGGGGAGGTCTCGTGCCGCTCCCCTCCTGCGGCGGTTGCAGAAGGAGCGTGAAGCGTGAAAAAGAGACTGGGAGGCGTGATGCAGACCGCCATGGCCATACTGCTGTGTATGGCGGCGGTGCTGTGCGTGACGCGGCTTCAGACCGGCCATGCCCCACGGGAGGATGCCCGGGCGGCATCCCGCATGCTGTACTCACCCGGGGAGGTGCTGTACGACGGCGACCGCGTGACGGCCATGGACAGCGCCAACGACGCGGAGGTCCCTGAGGACGAGACGCCGCCGGATCAGCCGGACGCACCGGAAAGCTCGCAGCCTGACGATACCCCCACGCCGGACGCGCCCCCCGTGGACAGCGACACCGCGTCCTCGGACGGGCGGGACGGCATCGGCGACCTGCTGGACATCGCGGATAACGGCGGCGGCTCCGGCGGACAGACACCGGACCACGCCGCGCCGGGGGACGTTACCGTACCGGAGGCACCGGATGCCGCGCTGTATTTTACCACCAGCATCATCGACGGCGAGACCACGGCGGAGGAGACCTATCCCTTTACCATCACCCACCAGCCGCAGCGGGAGCCCATCGGCCTCGCCGTCACCGTCAACGGCAGGGAGCTGCGCTATGCCGCACAGACCACCTCCGTGACGGTGCATCTGGTGGCGGGAGCCAATACCATCGTTGTCAGCGCGGACTATCGGGAGGACGGCGGCACCGTCCGCGCCACCCGCAGCTACACCGTCTGCTACGCCCAGCCCGGGGAGCTTATCATCGTGGCGAAGCGCACCTCGGACGGGCGGCAGCTGGGCGAGCTTGGCACCGTGTCGGAGGGCGCGCTGACCTTTACCGCCTGCGCCGAGCGGGACGGCAGCACCTATCCGGTGCAGTCCGTGGAACTCAACGGCAGGACCCTCGCCGGCAGCGGCGGCAGCTACACCGCCGACCTGAACTCCGGCGAGAACCGCATCCGCGTCAAGGCAAGCTATCAGTCCTCCACCGCCGATGTGACCTATACCATCATCTACAACGCCAATGCGTTCCGGATCAGCACCACCATCTCCGACACGGTCATCGACGACAGCACGGCCCAGAGCAGCGCGTCGTTCGAAAAGGTGACGGTGGACAGCCAGCAGTACAAATTCCGACTCCACCTGATCCGGAGCACCGGCAAGGAGGCCATCACGAACGTCCGCGTCAGCGACAGCACCGGCACCTTCTCCCTGACCCAGGACAGCGACGACCGGTACACCGTGGACATGGGCCGCGAGGACCGGCAGCTGTACATCGACTACAAGGATTCCACGGGCCGGAGCAAGACCTATAAATACCAGCTGCACTTCCAGCGCGGCGCGGAGGACACGCCGGAGGACCGCCAGCCCACCATCATCGCCCAGGTGGAGGCGGACGGCACCGTTATCGGTCTGACCAACGGTCTGACCATGAAAACGCCCGACCTCATCGTGCTGGTGGATGGCCGCAGCTGCAACGGCCAGCAGCTCTACGCCAACAACTACACCGTGTCGGTGAACGGCACGGTGGTGTCCGCACCCATCAGCCAGTCCGGCTACCAGTTCGGTTACACCGCCTACCTCTCCAACGAGGGGGCCAATACCATCACCATCACCGCCACCGATGGCGACGGCTATTCCGCCACCCGCAGCTGGACGGTCTACTATGAAAACGGCGACATCACCGTTACCGTCAGCGTGGAGGCCACCACCGTGGGCCTCGGCTATCTGGTGGCGCCCACGGAGGTGACGGTCCCCGGCGGCACGGACGCATGGACCGTGGTGCAGCAGGTGCTGACGGAGAACGGCTACACCGTCAGCGGCAGCGGCAGTTATCTGTCCGCCATCCAGCGCAGCGGCATTTGCAGCGGCTTTTTCATCGATTCCGAACTGATGGAGCTAATCATGGCCGACGGCATGGACGAGAACGGTGCGGGACTGGATCCCCAACCCTTCTCCATGGACAGTCTTGGTGAATTTGACTTCTACCGCTGGTCGGGCTGGATGTATTCCTATAACGGCAGCTATCCGGGCTACGGCTTCAACGTCTGCAAGCCGCAGGACGGCAGCGTCATCCGCGTGCGGTACACGCTGGCCATGGGCAAGGACATCGGCGGCTATTCCAGCGCCAACGGCAATTACGGCGTTTCCAGCGGCAACTACTATAAAGAATGGTAAGAGGAGAAAAGCAGATGAATACCAGCGTAGAAAAGATCCTGCATGAAGTGAAAAAGGTCATCGCCGGTAAGGACGATGTGCTGGAAAAGATCATGATGACGGTGCTCTCCCGCGGCCATGTGCTGCTGGACGACGTGCCCGGCACCGGCAAGACCACCACGGCGCTGGCCTTCAGCCGCGCCCTGGGTCTCCGGTATGGGCGTATCCAGTTCACGCCGGACGTGCTGCCCTCGGATATCGTAGGTTTCTCCATGTACCATAAGGAGAGCGGCAGCTTTGCCTATCAGCCCGGCGCGGTGATGACCAACCTGCTGCTGGCCGATGAGATCAACCGCACCTCCAGCAAGACCCAGTCGGCGCTGCTGGAGGTGATGGAGGAGCGTCAGGTCACCGTGGACGGCCAGACCCACAAGCTGCCGGACCCCTTCGTGGTCATCGCCACCCAGAACCCGGTAGGCTCTGCCGGTACGCAGCTGCTGCCTCAAGCCCAGCTGGACCGCTTCATGGTGCGGCTGGAGATGGGATATCCCGATTTTGCAAGTCAAGTGAACATCCTCCGTGACCGCCAGACCGGCGACCCGCTGGAGGCGGTGGCCACCGTGTCCTCCTGCGCGGAGGTGCTGGCTATGCAGAAGGAAGCCCAGTCAGTCCACATGGCGGACGCCCTGCTGGAGTATGTCACCAGCCTGGCGGAGGCCAGCCGCAGCCACCCGCTGACGGTGCTGGGCGTCAGCCCTCGCGGCGCTCTGGCGGTGTGCCGCATCAGCAGGAGCCGCGCCTACATGGCGGGCCGTGACTACGTGCTGCCCGATGATGTGGCCGCCGTCTTTGCCGACGTGTGTGCCCACCGTCTCATCCTGTCGCCCAAGGCCAGGATCGCCGAGACCACCGCCAAAGACGTGCTGGCAGAGGTGGTGCAGCAGGTCCGGCGGCCCGACCACATCTGAGCGATGGCGAAAAATCGGATCGTTTTTATTGTATGGCTGCTGCTGTGGCTGGCAGCGTGGGCACGGGGCGTGGGCAATATGGCCGGCGGCATCCTGCTGGCCTCGGCGCTCTGCGCCGCGGCGGAGATCGCCGCGGCCTGCGCCCTGCGCAAGCGCCTGACGGCCCAGCTGTCCGCCGCTGTCTCCTGCCGCAAGGGGGAGGAACTGCCGGTAACGGTAACGGTGGCAAACAGCGGCCTTCTCAGCTGCCTGCGGGTGCAGGCAGACGTCCAATGCCGGAATCTGCTGACCGGCGAGGTGACGCATGCCGCAGCCTGCCTCCCTGCGGCAGGGCACGCCAAGGCCCAGACGGTATGTACCCTCCGGCCCCGGCACTGCGGCAAGCTGGAGCTGACGCTGACGGCCCTGCGGGTCTACGACATGTTCGGTCTTGTGGGGGCGAAGAAGCCGGTGGGGCTGACAGCCCCGTCTCTGGTGCTGCCGGATGTCTGGACGGTGGAGCTGACGGTGTCGGAGCGCCGGAGCCCCGACATGGACAGCAGCGAATACTCCATGTATCATCCCGGCAATGATCCCAGCGAGACATTCGCCCTGCGGGAATACCTGCCCGGCGACCGGATCAAAAACATTCACTGGAAGCTGTCGGAAAAGACGGATCACCTGCTGGTGCGCCAGCTGGGTCTTCCGGTAAACAACGCCATTCTGCTGGTGCTGGACAACACCGCTGATACCGCTCCCTCTCCGGAGGAGCGGGAGGCGCTGGGCGAGGCGGCTGTCTCCGTGTCTGCGGCCTTATGCGAGGCGGGCCTGCCCCATCAGGCGGCGTGGCTGGACCGCGAGACCATGGAGCCGCGGCTATGTGCCATCGGCGACACGGAGGAGCTGACGCAGGCCCTGTCCGGCCTGCTGTCGGCGGAGACGGAGCTGGACACCCGGACGGTGACACGGCGTCTGGCGGAGACGCAGGGACTGGACTACGCCCACGCGGCGGTGCTGTCTCTGCGGTCGGAGCCGGAGGACCTGACCACCGCCTCCGGTACGCCCGTGACCCACGTGGCGGTCTCGGCCGCCATGCTGCGAAGTAAGGAGGGGATCTATCTTGCGCTTTAATGGCGCCCGCTTCGGCGGACTTCTGACCGCATCCCTTCTGACGGCGGGGCTCATGACCCTGCTCATCACGCTGCTTTCCCTGCCGGTATCGCCCCTGTGGCCGGTGCTGCTGGGCGTTTTAGCGGCGGCCACCGTGTGTCTGACGGAAGGCACGCGCCTCTCGTGGCTGCCTGACGCAGCATGGATGGCGGGCTGCCTGCTGACGGTGCTGGCACTGCCGGGTACTGTGACCAACGGTCTTGCCCAGCTGCTGGACGCGGCGGTGCAGACGTGGCAGCAGCTCCACGCCCGCAATTACACCAGCTTTCTGGCGCAGGACGACGGCGCCACGGGCCTGACGGCGGTACTGTGCCTGCTGGGTGTGGTCTGCGGCCTGTGGTGCATGGCCTGCGTGCGCCGCCCCAGCGACCTGCGCTTCTGGCCCATGGCGCTGGTACTGGCTGCGGCGGCGGTGCTGTTTGCGCCCCTGACCGCCGTATGGTGGCTGCTGCTGGCGGCTTTGACGCTGCTTTTGCTCTACGCCGTGCGCTTCGGCGGACGGCACGCGTCCTCCGCCCCGCTGCGGGCGTGGCTGCGTCCTGCGGCGCTGCTGCTGGCCTGCGTCACGGCGCTGGGCTGCTGGAACGGCGACGCCGCCCACCCTGCCGCCGTGGATACCGCCGCCCGCTGGACAGCGGCACGGGCGGATATCCTGCGCTACGGCAGCAACGCCGCCGCAGGTCTGCCGGAGGGCGATATGACCGGCATCGGCCCCCGCCGCACCACGGAGGACGCCATGCTGGAGATCACTATGACCCAGCCCACGTCCTACTACCTCCGGGGCTTCGTGGGCGAGACGTATGCCAACAGCCGCTGGACCGTGCTGGACAGCAAGACTCTCAGTGAGGACGCGGATACCTTTTACTGGCTGCATCAGGACGGATTTTACGCCCAGAGCCAGCTGACCACAGCGGCGCAGGCCGGTGTGCCGGACGCGCTGGGCTATGACAACACCGTGACGGTGCAGAACGTCGGCGCGTCGGGGAAGTATCTCTATGCGCCCTATGAGCTGCTGGCGGACAGCGATGTGCTGGATGCGGCGCAGATCGGCGACCGCACCCTGCTGGCAAGCGGCCTGCGGGGGCAGCGGACGTACAGCTTCCACGCCAGCGACAATATCATCACCCAGTACCAGCGGCTTGCTGCGGCACTGCTGGAGGAGACGGAGCAGACCAATGCCTTTCTGAATACAGAGGCGGCCTATAACCGCTTCGTCTACGACCACTATACGGACATCCCTGATGATATCCGCGGTTTTCTGGAGGAGAAGCTGGGCGGCTATGAGAAGGACGCGGGGCAGGTACACTTCGATTACCGGCGGGCCAAGCAGAACATCCTGTTCTATCTGACCACCTACATCACCTATGAGGAGAATGTTCTTCCCATTACCGGCGGCGATTTCGCCCTGACGTTTCTGGACGGCACCCAGACCGGTTACGATGTCCACTACGCCACGGCGGCGGCCCTGATGTTCCGCTATTACGGCATCCCCGCCCGCTATGTGGAGGGCTTTCTGGTAACAAAGGACGATGCAGCCCATATGACCGCGGGCCAGACGCTGCCGGTGGGCGGCAGCCGTGCCCACGCATGGGTGGAGTACTATCAGGATGGCCTTGGCTGGCTGCCCTTTGAGGTCACGCCTCCCTATTTCTCCGCCATGGAAAAGGCGGAGCAGTACCAGAGCATCTCCGGTCTGGTGGGTCAGGCCCCGCTGGAGGACACACCGGAGCAGCCGGACGACACCGACGCCCGGGACCCCGTGACAGAGGCACTGCGGGAGCTCTGGCTGAAGCATGGCATGACCGTACTGCTGGTGCTGCTGGTATCACTGACCGTGGTACTGGCGGCGGTGCTGCTGGGCCGTATCCTGCGGGAGCGGCGGCGGACACGGCAGCGGAAAGCGTCGTTTTTCGGCGCGGACGCGGCGGCCGCCATCGACGCCATCTTCCGCTATACGATGGATGTGCTCCGTGCCCGGGGCATGGCGGCGCGGAACTGCCCGCCGGAGGACTATGTGGCCTATATGGATCAGGACCTGCGGGAGGACTACCTGCAGGCGGCCCGACTGTGGCAGGAGGCCCGCTTCCGGGGCCGGCCCATGACGGAGGAGCAGCGCCGTCGGGTACTGCGCCTGAAGGACGAGATCTGGCGGCGTACCTGGCACAACGCGGGGCTAAGGCAGCGCCTGCGCCTGAAATACGTGGAATTCCTGTAAGGAGGGGATCGGATGAAACAGAGTATAGCGGCCCTGCTGCTGGCAGTGCTGGTGCTGCTGCCCGCCTGCGGCGCGCAGCCTGTGCCGGAGACCCCGTGGCAGACGGCCTGCCGCGAGACGGGGGCCTATCTCCAGACGCAGGGCGCCCCCACGGCGGGCTCCATCGGCGGTGAGTGGGCGGTGATCGGCCTGAGCCGCGCGGGGCTGCTCAGCGACACGGCGGCCCGGAGCTACGAGCGGAGCGTGGAGGATTACGTGCAGCAGGCGGGCTCCGTGCGGCTGCACCACGCAAAATCCACCGAGAATTCCCGCACCATCCTGGGCCTGACGGCCGCAGGCTGCGATGCCGCCAACGTGGCGGGCGTGGACCTGACGGCGGGTCTGAGCGATATGACCTTCGTCCGTGCCCAGGGTCTCAACGGCCCCATCTGGGCGCTGATCGCTCTGGACTGCGGGGCTTACGATATCCCGCAGTGCGCCGACGGCGAGGAGCAGACCACCCGCGAAGGCCTGGTGGCGGAGATCCTGTCCGCCCAGTGCGCCGATGGCGGCTGGACTCTGATGGGCGACGTTTCCGACGTGGACATGACCGCCATGGCTTTGACGGCTCTGGCATCTTATCAGGAAGATGCTGAAGTCAAGACCGCAGTTGACGCGGCGCTGGCATATCTGTCCGGGGTCCAGCAGGCGGACGGCGGCTTCATGAGCTGGGGCGAGAGCAACAGCGAGTCCTGTGCGCAGGTGATCGTGGCCCTGACGGCGTTGGGCATCGACCCCGCATCGGATGAGCGCTTCCTGAAGGACGGCGCGTCCCCGTTGGACGGCCTGTGTGCCTTTGCCTGCACCGGCGGCGGTTTTTGCCACAGCGCCCGGCAGACGAAGCCGGATGGCATGGCCACGGAGCAGGGCTTCTACGCCCTGACGGCCTACGACCGCTTCCAGCAGGGCAAGACGCGGCTCTTTGACATGACGGACATCGCATGATGCGGCACACCGCCGGTCCTCTCAGGGATCGGCGGTGTTTTTTTTACCGCGCCGCGATTGCATAAGCACACGCTTTATGGTATGCTAAAAGCACCCAACGGGGCGAAACAGGGGAGCGCCCCCAAATTGCAGAAAAAGGAGAAAGACTATGGGACTTATCAGAGCGGCGATGGGCGCGGCCGGCGGTACGCTGGCTGACCAGTGGAAGGAATATTTTTATTGTGACGCCATTCCCGAGAACGTGCTGGCGGTAAAGGGACAGAAAAAGACCACCCGACGCTCCAGCAACCGTCACGGCGATGACAACGTCATCACCGACGGCTCCGTCATCGCGGTGGCGGACGGCCAGTGCATGCTCATCGTGGACCAGGGCAAGATCGTGGACATGTGCGCCGAGACCGGCGAGTATACCTACGACATGTCCTCGGAGCCGTCCCTGTTCTGCGGCAGTCTGGGCCAGGGCCTGAAGAACATGTTCGGTACCATGGCCAACCGCTTTACCTTCGGCGGCGAGGCCCCCAAGGATCAGCGCATCTACTACTTCAACACCAAGGAGCTTATCGGCAACAAGTACGGCACGCCCAGCCCCGTGCCCTTCCGCGTGGTGGACCAGCGGGCCGGCATCGACATCGACGTGGGCATCCGCTGCTTCGGCGAGTACAGCTACCGCGTCTCCAACCCCATGCTGTTCTACACCAACGTCTGCGGCAACGTCAGCGAGGACTACACCCGCGACCGGCTGGACAGCCAGCTCAAGACCGAGCTGCTGACGGCCCTCCAGCCCGCCTTTGCCAAGATCGGCGAGACCGGCATCCGTTACTCCCAGCTGCCCGGCCACACCATGGAGCTGGCCGACGCCCTCAACGAGGTGCTGAGCAAGAAGTGGCGCGACCTGCGGGGCATCGAGATCGTGTCCTTCGGCGTGTCCAGTGTCACCGCCGATGAGGAAGACGAGAAGATGCTCAAGGAGCTGCAGCGCAACGCGGCCTTCATGGATCCCACCCGCGCGGCGGCGCACCTGGTGGGCAGTCAGGGCGACGCCATGAAGATGGCGGCGGCCAACAAGGGCGGCGCGGCCATGGCCTTCATGGGCATGAACATGGCCGGTCAGGCCGGCGGCATGAATGCCCAGGATCTGTACGCCATGGGTCAGCAGCAGACCGCCCAGCCGGCGGCGTCCCAGCCCGCAGGCTGGACCTGCTCCTGCGGCCATACCGGCAACACCGGCAAGTTCTGCGGCGAGTGCGGCGCACCCAAGCCCGCCCCCGCCGGGGAGTGGAAGTGCTCCTGCGGCGCGGTGAACACCGGCAAATTCTGCGGCGAGTGCGGCAAGCCCAGACCTGCCGACGAGTGGACCTGCTCCTGCGGCAGCGTCAACAAGGGCAAGTTCTGCGCCAACTGCGGCAATCCCCGTCCCTGACACCGTGTGACATGTGAAAGGAGAAGACCATGCAGTTCATCGATTACTATTATTATGAGTACCAGATGGCCCCCGGCCCCTTCGCCAGCTTCCTCTCCCTGCTGCTGGGCGTGGCGGGCATCGTGGCCTGCTGGCTGCTGTTCAAGAAGGCGGGCAAGCCCGGCTGGGCCTCCATCGTACCCTTCTACAATGTCTATACCCTCTTCGAGATCACCTGGGGCAGCGGCTGGCGTTTTCTGATGCTGCTGATCCCCATCTACAACATCGTCCTGGGCATCCAGACCTGCATCAAGCTGGCCAAGGCCTTCGGCAAGAGCGGCGGCTTTGCGGTGGGCCTGATCTTCCTGCCCTCCGTGTTCACCATGATCCTGGGCTTCGACAGCTCCGTCTACCTGGGCGTCCCCGGGAAGGGCGACTATCAGCAGTCCGCACCCAATCAGGATTACGCCCCTCGTCAGGACTATGCGCCCCGGCAGGACACCGGCTTCCGGCCCACGTTCTGCCCCAGCTGCGGCGCCAAGCTGGAAAATGACGGCAGCAAGTTCTGCCAGAACTGCGGACGGCCCCTGTAAGGCTGCCCCGGCCAGACTGTGAGAGGGAGGAAAATTATGGCATCCCAAGTGACCAACTATAAATGCCCGGCCTGCACCGGCCCGCTGCACTTTGTGGGCGCGTCCGGCAAGCTGGAGTGCGACTACTGCGGCACACAGTACGAGGTGGCGGACATTGAAAAGCTGTACGCCGACAAGGAAGCCGCCGCGGCAGCGGCGTCCGAAAAGGCGGAGGCCAAAGCTGAGGCAAACCGCCAGAAGATGGCGGACATGGAGTCCCAGGGCTGGGACACCTCCGGCCTGAGCAGCGACTGGGGCGCGGAGGCCGACGGCATGAAGGCCTATAACTGCCCCTCCTGCGGCGCGGAGCTGATCTGCGACGCCTCCACCGCCGCCACGTCCTGCCCCTACTGCGGCAATCCCACCGTGGTACCGGGCCAGTTCAGCGGCGCGCTGAAGCCGGACTTCGTCCTGCCCTTCAAGCTCAGCAAGGAGGACGCCGTGGCTGCCCTGAAGAACCACTACAAGGGCAAGCCCCTGCTGCCCAAGGCGTTTACCAGCGGCAACCACATCGAGAAGATCCAGGGCGTGTATGTGCCGTTCTGGATGTTTGACGGACAGGCCGAGGGCACCGTGGACTACGAGGGCCTCATCCACCACGAGTACGAGACCTCCGACTATGAGGTGACGGAGACGGAGCACTACGACGTTCACCGAGGCGGCTCCATCTCCTTCGAAAAGGTACCGGTGGACGCGTCCAGCAAGATGCCCGATGACCACATGGACTCCATCGAGCCGTATGACTACACCGATCTGAAGCCCTTCTCCACCGCGTACCTGCCCGGCTTCCTGGCCGACAAGTACGATGTCAGCGTGGAGGACAGCCATGACCGCGCCGACGGACGCTGCGCCGCCTCGCTGGAGAGCGCCCTGCGCCGCACGGCGGAGCAGTACGACAGCTGCATCCCCCTGCGGCAGGACATCCGGCTGCGGCGCGGCAAGGTGCATTATGCCCTGCTGCCCGTTTGGATGCTCCATACCAAGTGGAAGGGACAGGATTTCCTGTTCGCCATGAACGGCCAGACCGGCAGGCTGGTGGGTGACCTGCCCACGGATATGGGCAAGTTCTGGACCATCTTCGCCGCCGTGGCGGCGCCGGTGGCGGCCATTACCGCCGCCATCATGATGCTGGTATAAGGGAGGCGGCGCAATGAAAAAGAGAATTTCTACGTTCCTGCTGGCCCTGCTGGCAGCACTGACGCTGACCGTCCCCGCATGGGCGGAGACCCAGCCCGGCGACGCCCTGATCTACGACACGGAGAGCCTGCTCACCGACGGCGAGCGCCAGCAGCTGGAATCTCTGGCCGACCAGATCACCTGGCAGTACGACTGCGCGGTGTACGTGGTCACCATCTACGACTACGAGCAGTATGCCGACGGCGTCTACGAGGCCGCCTGCACCATCTACAACGACTACGACTTCGGCATCGGCGAGGACCGCGACGGCGTGCTGCTGCTCCTGAGCATGTACGACCGCAGCTACAGCCTGTATGTCCGCGACGGCTACGCCCAGAGCATGATCGGCAGCTATGCCCAGCAGCAGCTGGAGGACAGCTTCCTGGACTATCTGGGCGATGACGACTGGTACGGCGGCTTTCATGCCTATCTGACCACCTGCGCCGACATGATGCAGCAGGCGTCGGAGGGCCACGCGGTGCGCAAGCCTCTGGGCAAGGTGATCTTCCCGGCGCTGCTGGTGGGCTGCGGCGTGGCGCTGGCGGTGTGCCTGGTGCTGAAGGGCAAGATGAAGTCCGTCCGCCGCGGTGCGGAGGCGGATGTCTACGTCACCGCCGAGGGGCTGAACCTGACGGAGCGCTCGGACATTTACACCCACACCACCGAGACCCGCCGCAAAAAGGAGAAGAACGACTCCCACAGCGAGTCCGGTGGAGGCGGCTCCGGCCGCAGCGGCCACTTCTAAGCAACAAAAAAAGAGGACTGTCCGGGACAGTCCTCTTTTTTTGCTCTTTGTCAGAAAAATATGAAATAAGACGGATACTATGCAGCCAGCTTATTGAAATCACACGAAAACAGGTGTATTCTATCGCTGTAATGACCTGCTGGCACATACCGGCGGAGATCATAAAGAAAAGGGGAGTTTCTGTGAAAAAACGTATCCTATCTATCCTGTTGGCGGTTCTCATGCTGCTCAGCGCCGTTCCGCTGGGCATAGTGGACACCGCTTGGGCGATCAGCAGCAGAGATACTGTTGTGGACAGCGGTACCTGTGGGGGTACACTAAACAACAGCCAACTGATGAAATGGACGCTGACCTCGGATGGTACCCTGACCATCAGCGGCGAGGGAAATATGTTTGGCGCGCCGTGGAGTCAGTACAAGAGCAAGATCAAAAAGGTGCTCATCGGCGAGGGAGTTGAATCCATTTCTGACAACGCGTTTCATTATTACGAAAATCTGCGCAGCGTATCACTGCCATCCACGCTGACTTCTATCGGCGAGGCGGCATTCTGGGCCTGCAGCAGTCTGCAAAGTATTACACTGCCTAATAACCTGACCCATATTGGTCTCAACGCATTCCGCGCCTGCCATAGCTTGACGCAGGTACTGATACCTGCCAGCGTGACGAACATCGACGGCAGTGCGTTTGAGTGCTGTACAGGTTTGACGGATGTGGTATTCGAGGGAAACAGCCTGGAATTTGGCAGCGGCGCTACATTTTATGACTGTACCTCCCTGAAAAATGTGTTTTTCAATGGTACGAGGGCGGATTGGACGGCATCGCGGGGCAGCAGCGGCAGTGTATTGCCTGCAGCTGCACAGATATACTATAAAAACGACCTGATTTCCAGCGGAACTTGTGGGGACGATTCCTCAGGAAACAATACGCAGTGGAAGTTGACAAAGGCCGGTACATTGATCATTACCGTGGGCACAGGGTACACCGAGGGAGGGATTGCAGATTTTGCTTATGGGAAAGCGCCTTGGTATCAGGATATCTATGACAGTGGTATCCGCTGCCTGATCATCGGCAGCGGTATTAAAACCATCGGCAGCTATGCGTTTGCTGACTGCACCGATCTGGCGGAGATCATTGTGCCGGACGGTGTAATTTCTATTGGAGACGGTGCGTTTCTGCAAAACTCCGGCGCCAAAAGAGTGGTGCTGCCGCCTTCGACAGTATATATTGGTCATGGTGCGCTCCGGGACTGCTCGGCACTGACCTCGGTAAGCCTTCCGGACAGCATGAGCAATAGACTTTTTCTCGATATGTTTGAGGGCTGTACCAATCTGAAATCCGTAGATATCCCTGACGGGATTACCGATATCTATGAAGGTGATCTCGCGTCCTGCCCGAATTGGACGGACATCTATTATGATAACTGGGGGCGAGTATGGAATCGCGTTGTCAGCGGTGTCCGTGATTCCATTCCGGATCGCATGAATGTCCATTTCAAGGACAACATCTACGACAGCGGCAGCTGCGGCGAGAACGTCACATGGACGCTGACGGCGGACGGTACCCTGACCATCAGCGGCACGGGAGCGATGACCGATTATACCTACGATTCCAGGTCACCGTGGTACAGCTGCAGGACGTACATCAAGCGCGTCGTCATGCAGCAGGGCGTGACCAGCATCGGCGACCATGCGTTCTGGGACTGCAGCGGCCTGACATCCGTGACAATTCCGGATGGTGTGACCAGTATTGGCGGCGATGCATTCAGTGGTTGTGCCGCACTGACGTCCGTAGAGATACCTAACGGCGTGACTGCCATTGGTGGCAGCACGTTTTCCAACTGCATCCGACTGGCGAAGGTGACCATCCCTAAGAGCGTAACGTCTATTGGCAAAAATGCATTTTACTACTGTGAAAGCATAGCAGACGTATATTACGATGGTACGGAAGAGGACTGGGCGAAGATCAGCATCTCCAGCGGCAACGAGGATCTGCTGGCAGCAGCGCTGCACTGCAAGCCTACGCCTCTGACGGCCCCCGCCGTCACCGGCGGCAACGACAGTCAGGGCCGCCCGACCCTGAAGTGGAACGCCGTCACCGGCGCGGCCAAGTATGAAGTCTACCGCGCCCGCAGCAAGGACGGTGACTACATCAAGTATTCTACCCAGACGTCTACCGGCTACACCAACAGCGCCTATCTGACCAGCGGCAGTACGTATTACTACAAGGTCCGTGCACTGGATGCCAACGGCACGGCAGGCCCGTGGAGCGACGTGGTTGCTGTGACCTGCCGACTGGGCCTGACAGCCCCCAGCGTCACCGGCGGCAACGACAGTCAGGGCCGTCCCACGCTGAAGTGGGACAAGGTCGCGGGTGCGGCTAAGTACGAGGTGTACCGTTCCTACAGCCAGAATGGAAACTACAGTAAGTACAGTACCCAGACGTCTACCGGCTACACCAACAGCTCCTATCTGACCAGCGGCAGTACGTATTACTACAAGGTCCGCGCGCTGGACGCCAACGGCACGGCAGGCCCTTGGAGCGACGTGGTTGCTGTGACCTGCCGACTGGGCCTGACAGCCCCCAGCGTTACCGGCGGCAACGACAGTCAGGGCCGCCCGACCCTGAAGTGGAACGCCGTCACCGGCGCGGCCAAGTATGAAGTCTACCGCGCCCGCAGCAAGGACGGTGACTACATCAAGTATTCTACCCAGACGTCTACCGGCTACACCAACAGCGCCTATCTGACCAGCGGCAGTACGTATTACTACAAGGTCCGTGCACTGGATGCCAACGGCACGGCAGGCCCGTGGAGCGACGTGGTTGCTGTGACCTGCCGACTGGGCCTGACAGCCCCCAGCGTCACCGGCGGCAACGACAGTCAGGGCCGTCCCACGCTGACATGGAAGGCCGTCACCGGCGCGGCCAAGTATGAAGTCTACCGCGCCCGCAGCATGAACGGCGACTACATCAAGTATTCTACCCAGACGTCTACCGGCTACACCAACAGCGCCTATCTGACCAGCGGCAGTATGTATTACTACAAGGTCCGCGCTCTGGATGCCAACGGCACGGCGGGCGCGTGGAGCAGCATCGTGTCCGTGACCTACAAGCAAACTCTGCCCGCTCCCACCGTTACCGGCGGCAACGATGCGCAGGGCCGTCCCACGCTGACATGGAAGGCCGTCACCGGCGCGGCCAAGTACGAGGTGTACCGTGCCCGCAGCAAGGACGGTGACTACATCAAGTATTCCACCGTCACCGGCACGTCCTACACCAACACCAGCTACATCGAAAGCGGCAATACCTACTATTACAAGGTTCGCGCCCTGGATGCCAACGGCACGGCGGGCGCGTGGAGCAGCATCGTGTCCGTGACTTACCGAAAGCCTGCCGCCGCTACGGTGGCCAGCGGCAAGTGCGGTGACAGCGCAGCGTGGAAGCTGGACGCCGAGGGTACTCTGACCATCAGCGGCACCGGCCGGATGTACGACTATGAGTGGCCTGCCGACAGGGGTGGGACTACGCCGCCCTGGCTTGCCAACAAGTACAGGGACAGCATTCGCGCCCTCCACGTGGAGCAGGGGATTACCTATATCGGACGCTGCGCCTTTGACAGCTGCGGAAATCTGTCTGATGTGACACTGCCCATCAGCCTGCGGATCATCGGACAGTGCGCGTTTAACGACTGCACCGCCCTGCGGAGCATCCAACTGCCGGAGGGGCTGACCACCATCATGGAGGATGCCTTCAACGCAGCGGGGCTGGTGTCCATCACCTTCCCCTCCACCCTCGGGGAGCTGAGAGACGGCGCATTCATGAACTGTGAGAAGCTCCAGAGTCTGCGGCTGCCGGAGGGGCTGACCACCATTGGGAATTGGGCGTTCTACTGCAATCCCAACATCAGCAGTATTTATATCCCTGCGTCTGTTACAATGATCGGGGAGGAGGCATTTATCTACTACAACAATCTGGCCACCGTTCGCTACGGCGGCAGCCAGAGCCAGTGGAGTGCGGTGTCTGTGGCCGCCAATGCGTTCCCTGATGGCGTTCGTTACGTGTACAACGTCAATTGACTGCCACACACAAAAACAGGACCGTTCACATGGAACGGTCCTGTTTTTTCATATTTTCTTCACAGGAAAAACTTCCGGTGCAGGCTGCGGCGCAGGGGCTTGCACACCGCAATGACCAGCAGCATGGCGCCCAGCACGGTACACACCGCCAGCGGGTAGAACGACCACAGAAACGTGTCGTGCAGCCGAAACGTCACATTCAGCAGCCACTCCACCAGCACGGCGTAGGCACCGGACAGGATGAGCCCGCCGCCGCAGATATACAGTGCGCCCGCCGGCACGTACCGCAGCAGCGCCACCACCGCCGTCACCAGCACCATGGCTGTCCCCGTCACCGGCAGGGCGAAGCTCATGAACCAGTGGCCGTGGGTGGCGCAGTTGATATACAGCAGGTACACGCCGATGACCACGAAGTCCACCGGCACGAAGATCACGGGGTTGGGTCGCTTGAACCACAGGGGCAGCACCACGGTGGTATACAGCAGCACCAGCCCGCCCACTACGTAGCCGGACCATACGATGCCGCCGCTGAGCCGCCAGTCGCACAGCACGGAGATCACCGCCGGCAGCAGAAACAGCACCGTCAGCACGAACAGCACGCCCGCGCGGCTCACGTCCTCTACGCGGGGGCTGACATCCGGCGGATACGGGCTCTCGGCCTGCCCGCAGGGCAGATCGGGGTGGAACACACGGGTCCCGCACAGAGGACACACCTTTTCGCTGTCGGCCAGCTCCACGCCGCATTTGATACAATACATTGTTTTCGCTCCTTTCCCGTGTCAGCGCTGGTTGCTCTCCACCTTCACGTGGAGTCCCAGCTGCCGCAGCACACGGTAGAAATGCATCTCCAGCTCCGGCTCGCGGATGCTGCGGATGCAGTTGATATACATGGTGCCGTTCCATGTCACCACGCCGCAGTCGTGGGGCGCGGCGGCCTGCACGCCGATGATGAAGTCCATCCGCCGGACGTAGGGGGCCATGGCCTCCGGCAGCTGCACGTTGCCCAGATTGGACAGGCACAGGCAGGATTTGCACTCGCCCACGGCGTCAAACACCGCCTTCATGGCGATGTTCTTGATGAACAGCGGCATCACCCGCAGTACGGGGGACTTCTCACTGGCCACATTGGCGGCGAACTTGGCCCGCATGGTGCGGCGGTTGTTCTCCAGCCCCATCCGGTGATGCACCTCATCGCACAGCTCCTCGAAGCTGCACTCGCCCATGCGGGGGTCCAGCTCGGGTGTGATGTAGGACGCAAAGTTCCGCAGCGTCCGGCTGGGGAACAGGCTCCGCAGGTTCACCGGCACCAGTACCTTCACCGGCTTGCGCCGCCGGGGGTCCCGCACCTTCTCCGCCTGCAGGTTCAGAATGGCCTGCATCATGGCGGCGCACAGCAGCTCCGTCACGGAGATGCCCCGCGCCTTGGCGCAGGTGCGCACCGCATCGGCGGACAGCATCATGGTAATGAGGTTTTTGTAGCCATCCCGCTCCGCCGTGCCGCTGAGGTGGTAGGCGGTGGCCTCCTTGCGGCTGGCGGTGACGTCACCGGCGTAGTGCAGGAAGCTGTCCTCCAGCTCCTCGGGGTCCGGCTCCTCCAACCGGCCCAGCACCCCGTTTTCCGCGGGGATGGCCACGCCGTACTTCTGGGTCAGGTACTCCGCCACCAGGGTTTTCAGGAAGATGAGCCCGCCGGTGCCATCGGTCAGGGCGTGGAAGAACTCCACGGCGATGCGGTCGCGGTACACCAGCACGCGGAAGGCGCAGCGCCGCACCTCCTGGAAGGGCACATGGGCCAGCGGGCAGCTTTTCTCCTCCTGAATAGGCGGCGTGTGGGGGATCTCTTCCAGATAGTACCAGAACACGCCCCGCCGCAGCCGCACAGCGATGGAGGGAAAGCGCCGCACCGTCACGTCCAGCGCGCTGCGCAGAACGGCAACGTCCACCGTCTCCGTCAGTGTGGCGGACAGGCGGAAGAAGTTGTTCCAGTTGCGGCGCTTGGCGGCGGGGTAGATCTTGGCGGCGTTGTCCAGCCGCATCCACCGCAGGCTCTGGGCGGGGGAGAGGTTGCGGGTCAGGAAGCGGTCGATGGCCTGAAAATCCTCGGCCATGTTCTCCTCCAGACAGTACAGCACGTAGGCGTGCCAGCGCTCCGGCGCGATGTGCAGCTTGCTGCGGCATCCGCACTGCAAGAGCTTCTCGTGGAGCAGCCGGGCGTCATCCAGCATCACCTCGTCACCGCCCACGAACAGCAGGGACGGCGGCAGCCCTGTCAGATCGCCGAACAGCGGCGAGCACAGCGGATCAGTGGGGTCGTCGGTGTAGCACTTGGCGTAAAACTCCAGCAGCGCCTTGGTCATGGAGGGGTCAATGTCCTTGTGCTCCTCATAGGACGCGCCGGAGCCGGTGAGATCGGTCCACGGCGAAATGCCGATGAGACCGCAGGGCAGCTCCATCCCCAGCTCCTTCAGCTTCAGGCACAGCGCGTAGATCAGCCCGCCGCCGGCGCTCTCGCCGCACAGCAGGATCTGCTTGGGCCCGTAGCCCTTTTTCAGCAGATAGCGATAGGCCTCCAGCGCATCGTCCAGCGCGGCGGGGAACCGGTTCTCCGGCGCCAGCCGGTAGGCGGCGCAGAACACCCGAACACCGCACTCTGACGCCAGCGTGGAGGCAAAGCCCTTGGCGTACTCCAGACTGCCGCAGGTATAGCCGCCGCCGTGGAGATACAGAATGACGCCGCTGCGCCGCTGGTCCTTTGGCATGACCCACGCGCCCTGAAAGCTGTCAAAGGCGTGGTCCTTCACCAGCACCTCCCGCTTGTGGAGGGCGGTCATCAGCTCGCCCAGCTTGTCCTGCCCCTTGCGGGTCACCTCCAGCGAGCAGTTGGCCACAAAGGGCTTGAAGAAATTCAGTTGTGAGCGGACTAACTTTGCCGACAGTTCCATAGGCCGCGTTCCTTTCGCATATTACTTCAAACCCATATTATACCAAACCCGTCAAGCCCTGTAAACATGCAGACCCTGCATCCGTCCCGGAAAGTGCCGCACGCAAAAAAAAGAGGCATCCGAAGATGCCTCTTTCCGTCTGTTTTGCTCACTCCTTGGTGTGTACGTTGATGAACTCCGCCCGCAGCTTGGAGTAGAGGATGGTCTGGCTGCTGTATAGCCCGCAGTAGCCGGACAACACGTAGCTGATGGCGCAGGCGATGGCAAAATACAGCATGGCGTCGGCGCCGAACAGCTCCACGCTCAGCACCACCGACGCGATGGGGCAGTTCACCGCACCGCAGAACACGGCCACCAGCCCGATGGCGGCGGCAAAGCCCGGCGGCAGGCCCAGCAGGGCCCCGGCGGCACAGCCGAAGGTGGCCCCCACGAAGAAGGAGGGTACCACCTCGCCGCCCTTGAAGCCGCACCCGATGGTGACGGCGGTGAACAGCAGCTTCAGAAGCCACGCCCACCCACTGGCCTCACCGGTCAGAGCGCGGCTGATGACGTCCATGCCCGCACCGTTGTAGTCCGTGGTGCCCAGCAGCAGCGTCAGCGCGATGATGACCGCACCGCCTGCCGCCGCACGGAGGCAGCTGTTCTTCATCAGCCGCTCCGCCAGGTGCTCCGTGACGTGGAGCCCGCGGCAGAACAGAATACTCACCAGGGCGCAGAGGATGGCCAGCACGACCACCAGCAGCAGCGTCCAGCCGTCCAGCGCCGGCATGACTACGGTGAAGCGGGTGGGCGGCACACCCATCCACAGCGACACCAGATACCCTACCATGGCCGCCGTGATGCAGGGGACAAGCCCTGCGTAGTACAGTACGCCCACACTGATGACCTCCAGCGCGAACACCGTGGCGGTCAGGGGCGTGCCGAACAGGGCGGAGAACACGCCGCTCATGCCGCACAGCGTGGCCAGGGGCAGGTCCTTCTCCCCCAGATGCAGCAGCCGCCCCGTGCGGTAGCCGATGCCGCCGCCGATCTGCAGAGCCGCGCCCTCGCGTCCGGCACTGCCGCCGCACAGGTGGGTGATGACGGTGGACACGAAGATCAGCGGCACCAAAAGCACAGGCACCTCCTTGCCGAAGTGTACCGACTCGATGACGGCGTTGGTGCCCCTGCCCTCCAGTTTACATAATTTATACAGTCCCGCGATGACGAGACCGCCCGCCGGCAGCAGATACAGCACCCAGGGGTGGGCCAGCCGCACCTCCGTGGCATAGCTGACGCCCAGGTGGAACAGCGCGCCCACCACGCCGCCCACGCCGCCTACCAGCCCGCCGATGACCAGCCATTTCAGCATGGCGTCGGCGTACAGCCCAATGCGCTCCAGATATTTCCGCAGCCCTTCCATATTCCACTTACCGCCTTTTCTCTCTTGTTCCGGGGCCTGCGTCCGCAAGCCCGCAGCACGGTATTCTACCATGTTCCGGCGGGACTGTCAAACCGCCTATGGCGGACAAATATTCTTTGTACGAAACTGAAAATTTTTCAGGCACACTGACATATTTTCGTTTTCCCTGTTGATTCCGCCGAAGCTTTGCCGTATACTATACATTAGCAATAGCAAAACGAACAAAGAAGGACCAATCAACCATATAAACAGGAGGAAAACCAAATGAAATACGGTCGTACTTTCAATTTCTCCGCGGGCCCTGCCATGATGCCGGAGCCCGTCCTGGAGGAGATCCGCGATGAGATGATGAACTACCGCGGCAGCGGCATGTGCGTCATGGAGATGAGCCACCGTTCCAAGGTGTTCCAGCAGATCATCGACGAGGCCGAGGCCGATCTGCGTGACCTGATGGGTATCCCCGATAACTACAAGGTGCTGTTCATCCAGGGCGGCGCCACCCTGCAGTTTGCCGCCGTGGCATGGAATCTGATGAAGAACGGCAAGGCCGTCTACATCGAGACCGGCGCCTGGTCCAAGAAGGCCATCGCCGAGGCCAAGAAGTACGGTGAGGTCATCGTGGCCGCCTCCTCCAAGGATAAGAATTACAGCTACATCCCTGACTGCTCCGATCTGGACATCCCCGAGGATACCGATTACGTCTATATCTGCGAGAACGAGACCATCCACGGCGTGACGTGGAGCAAGCTGCCCAACACCAAGGGCCACGTGCTGGTGTCCGACCAGTCCTCCATGTTCCTGAGCAAGCCCTGCAACGTCTCCGACTACGGCATGATCTACGCCGGCGTCCAGAAGAACGTAGGCCCCGCCGGCATGGTGGTGGTCATCATCCGCGAGGATCTGATCCGCGAGGACATCGACCCCAAGATGCCCATCTACATGAGCTATAAGACCCACGCTGACAACGGCTCCATGTACAACACCCCCAACTGCTGGGCCATCTACTGCTGCGGTAAGGTGTTCAAGTACCTCAAGAGCATCGGCGGCCTGGAGGAGATGCACAAGCGCAACATCGCCAAGGCCAAGGTCATCTATGACTTCCTGGATCAGTCCAAGATGTTCACGGGTACCGTGGAGCCGGAGTTCCGCAGCCTGATGAACATCCCCTTCGTCACCGAGAGCGCCGAGCTGGACGCCGAGGTGGTGGCCGCCACCAAGGCCGCAGGTTACGACAACCTGAAGGGCCACAAGTCCGTGGGCGGTCTGCGCGCCTCCGTGTACAACGCCATGCCCATCGAGGGTGCTGAGGCGCTGGTGGAGTTCCTGAAAAAGTTCGAGGCCGAGCATACGAAGTAACAACTTGCAAGGGGGATGTTAAGTCCCTCCCGCCGGCTGATCTCTGTCGCCGGTGCCGCCCGGAGCGGCTGAGCCGTGGTATTTCTGCCGCATACACGCCGGGGCAAACACCCGCCGGCAGGGCGATGCAGGGGGGGGCGTCCCCAGCGTCCCGCCCCGACAAATATCAACAAATTGTAATAGCAAAGGAGAATATTACCATGCGTATTCTGGTTACTGACGGTATGGACAAGACCGCGATGGCGCAGCTGCGCGAGATGGGTCACGAGGTGGTGGAGCAGTTCTACGAGCCGGATCAGCTGGGCAAGGCCCTGCGTGATTTCGACGTGGTGGTGGTCCGCTCCAAGACCAAGGTCCGCGCCAACCACATCGACGAGGCCAAGGGCAGCCAGCTGAAGCTGATCATCCGCGGCGGTGTAGGCGTGGATAACATCGACGTGAAGTACGCCGAGGCCAACGGTATCGCCGTGAAAAACACCCCCAAGGCGTCCTCCCAGTCCGTGGCGGAGCTGGCCATGGGCCACATGTTCGCCTGCGCCCGCTACATCTCCGATGCCGGCTACACCATGCGCAACGGCGAGTGGAAGAAGAAGGAGTACGGCAAGGGCATCGAGCTGCAGGGCAAGACCCTGGGCATCGTGGGCTTTGGCCGCATCGGCCAGCATCTGGGCGTCATGGCCAAGGCCATCGGCATGAACGTTATCGCTTTCGATATTTTCCACATCCCCGGCATCGAGGAGCAGTTGGGCATCCCCTATGTGGAAATGGACGAGCTGCTGGCCAAGTCTGACTTCGTATCCGTCCACGCGCCCGCTGTGGACGGCGGCGCGCTGATCTCTGCGGAGAACATCGCCAAGATGAAGGACGGCGTGGTGGTCATCAACACCTCCCGCGGCACCAATGTGGACGAGGCCGCTCTGCTGGCTGCGCTGGAGTCCGGCAAGGTCCGCGCTGCCGGTCTGGATGTGTACGCCGACGAGCCCGCCACCAACAAGGCGCTGTACAGCCATCCCATGGTGTCCTGCACGCCGCATATCGGCGCTGCGACGGTCGAGGCCCAGAAGCGCATCGGCGCTGAGATCGTGGACATCATCAAGGCCATGTAAGTATGTCCGTGCGCCGATATCCGGCGTCCTCGCGGCATAGCCGCTGCGGTCGGAGACTAAAAATGTGCCGCAGGCACATTTTTGAAACGCCCCGACATATCGGCGCTGCGACGGTCGAGGCTCAGAAGCGCATCGGCGCTGAGATCGTGGACATCATCAAGGCCATGTAAGTATGTCCGTGCGCCGATATCCGGCGTCCTCGCGGCATAGCCGCTGCGGTCGGAGACTAAAAATGTGCCGCAGGCACATTTTTGAAACGCCCCGACATATCGGCGCTGCGACGGTCGAGGCCCAGAAGCGCATCGGCGCTGAGATCGTGGACATCATCAAGGCCATGTAAGTATGTCCGTGCGCCGATATCCGGCGTCCTCGCGGCATAGCCGCTGCGGTCGGAGACTAAAAATGTGCCGCAGGCACATTTTTGAAACGCCCCGACATATCGGCGCTGCGACGGTCGAGGCTCAGAAGCGCATCGGCGCTGAGATCGTGGACATCATCAAGGCCATGTAACTGCGCTGCGACGCTGCCTATCCAGCGTCCGTGCATCAAAAAAACAACCGTAAAAAATCAGCTGCCGATGGGGGCAGCTGATTTTTTATGTACTTTTCCGCGCCGTTACTTCAGCACGATCTGGTTGTCCGCCGCGCCGAAAATGTCCTTCCACGCGGCGTCCACCTTGCTGCCCTCGCCGCCGCAGGCCGCCAGAGACAGCACCAGCAGCGAGGTCAGAAAAATCGTAAAAAATCTCTTCATGATGAAGAACCTCCGTTTTTTGCGGCGTTTTGCGCCGGACATCGCACTTCGCCCGACATCCATTAGAGGGACGGATCGCGGCAAAGGTTCCGTATCATGAAAAAAACGCGCTCCGCGCCGAAGTGTCCCGATTTCGGGACACGTTATCCGCTATGCTGGAAGGCAGAAAAGGAGGTGCGCACTATGACCACGATCTCTATCCTTTGCACCATGTGCGGTGCGGCGGCCCTGTCCAGGGGCATCCTGAAGGTCATCGAGTATATCGGCCGGTAGCTGACCGTTGACAACTGCCCATCCGTTCTATATAATATTTTGTGTAAAAAATTACAATATCTACCGATATACGGAACGATATTACGTAATAAGCGTTATTAGAACGAGAAAGGACATGTCATGGATATTTTTGAAAAATGCTATGCCCCCTCGCTGGCCGGTGAGCTGAAGGAGAAGGGCGTCTACCCCTATTTCCACGCCCTCCAGTCCCGTCAGGACGTGGAGGTGATGATGGAGGGCAAGCGCCGCATCATGCTGGGCTCCAACAACTATCTGGGCCTGACCACCGACCCCGTGGTGGTGGAGGCCGGCATCAAGGCGCTGGAGCGGTACGGCACCGGCTGCTCCGGCTCCCGCTTCCTCAACGGCACGCTGGAGATGCATCTGGAGCTGGAGGACGCGCTGGCCAAGTTCCTGCGCAAGCCCGGCATCGTCACCTTCGGTACCGGCTTCCAGTCCAATGTGGGCATCATCTCCGCGCTGGTGGGCCGCCACGACTACGTCATCTGCGACCGGGAAAACCACGCCAGCATTTACGCCGGCTGCCAGCTGTCCTACGGCAAAATGCTGCGCTATCGCCACAGCGACATGGCGGAGCTGGAGAAGTGCCTGCAGAAGGTGCCGGAGACGGCGGGCGCGCTGATCGTCACCGACGGCGTGTTCTCCATGGGCGGCGATATTGCCAAGCTGCCGGAGATCTGCGCTCTGGCGGAGAAGTACGGCGCCCGGGTCATGGTGGACGACGCCCACGGTCTGGGTGTGCTGGGCGAGGGCGGCCGCGGCACCGCCAGCCACTTCGGGCTGGAGGACAAGGTGGACGTGTATATGGGCACGTTCTCCAAGTCGCTGGCGTCTCTGGGCGGCTACATGGCCGCATCGGCGGAGGTGGCGGAGTATGTGCGCCACACCTCCCGCCCCTTTATCTTCTCGGCGTCCATCCCGCCGGCCAACTGCGCCACGGCGCTGGCGGCGCTGCGGCAGCTGGAGCAGCATCCGGAGCTGCCGGAGCGGCTGCGCAGCCTGAGCCTGTACGCCCGCAAGGGCCTGACGGAGCGGGGCCTTACCATCCGGCCCTCGGCGCTGGAGGCCCCCACGCCCATCATTCCCATCTACACCTACGAGACGTACCGGACGCTGCGGGTGGCGGCGGACATCTACGACCGCGGCGTGTACGTGAACCCCACGCTGCCGCCGGCCACGCCGGAGGGCGAGGCTCTGCTGCGCACCAGCTACATGGCCACCCACACGGAGGCCCTGCTGGACGAGGCTATGGACATCATCGGGGAGGTAATGGCAAATGAGTAACAAGGTCGCAGTTGTCACCGGCGGCACCTCCGGCATCGGACGGGCCACGGCGCTGGCGCTGAAGGACGCAGGCTGCACCGTGTACGAGTTGTCCCGCCGTGCACAGGGCGTGGAGGGCCTGCACCACATCTCCGCCGACGTGACGAGGGAGGAATCGGTCCGTGCCGCCGTGGAGCAGATCATGGCCCGGGAGGGCCGCATCGACATTCTGGTGAACAACGCCGGCTTCGGTATCTCCGGCGCGGTGGAGTTCACCTCCACGGAGGACGCCAAGTCCCTGTTCGACGTGAACTTCTTCGGCATGGTGAACATGAACCGGCAGGTGGTGCCCATCATGCGCGAGGCGGGGCATGGCCGCATCGTGAACCTCAGCTCCGTGGCGGCGCCGGTGCCCATCCCGTTCCAGACCTATTACTCCGCCACCAAGGCGGCGGTGAACGCCTACACCATGGCCCTGGCCAACGAGCTGCGGCCCTTCGGCGTGACGGTGTGTGCCGTCATGCCCGGTGACATCCACACAGGCTTCACGGCGGCCCGCCGGAAGATCGGGGAGGGCGACGACATCTATCAGGGCCGCATCAGCCGCTCCGTGGCCCGCATGGAGCACGACGAGGAGACCGGCATGGACCCCGCCAGAGCCGGCGGCTATGTGGCCAGAGTGGCCTTGCGGGAGGGGAGCCACCACCCGCTGTACGCCATCCGCATCGACTATAAGTTCTTCGTGTTCCTGACCAAGGTGCTGCCCGCCGGTGCGCTGAACCGGCTGGTGTACCTCATCTACGGCAAATAAAAAAATGCCCATCCGGCGCGTATGCCGGATGGGCATTTTTTCAGCTTACATGAATTGACACAGCAAGATGGGGAACAGGACGGCGGGCATCATGTTCAGAATGCGCAGCTTCGTCAGGCCCATCACGTTCAGGCCGATGCCGATCAGCAGCAGGGAGCCGGTGAACGTCAGCTCTGCCAGCACCGCATCGGTGAACAGCGGGGCCACCAGAGAGGCCAGAACCGTCACCAGTCCCTCCACCAGCAGGACGCTGCCGCCAGCAAAGGCCACGCCGATGCCCATAGAGCCGGCAAAGGCCACCGCCGATACGCAGTCGATGATGGATTTGGCGAACAGGATGGTGTGGTCGTTCTTGAGACCGCTGTCCAATCCGCCCATCACGGCCATGGCGCCCACGGCGAATACCAGCGTGCCGGTGACAAAGCCTTCGGTGATGCGGCCCATGCCGCTGAACTTTTTCTGGAGCCACGCGCCCATCCGTTCCACGGCATGTTCGATGTTCAGCAGCTCGCCCACGATGGTGCCCAGTATCAGGGACAGGATGGGGATGAGCTGGTTATTGCTGGATGACAGACCGGAGATGCCGATGCCCATGGCGAGCAGGGCAGCTGCGGTCAGCAGTGTTTGCTTCATGCGCTCGGGCATCAGCTTACCGCCGAAGGTGCCCGCAAGGCCCCCGACGACGATGGCAACGCCGTTGACCAGTGCGCCTGTGAGTATCAAGGGATCATGCCTCCTCCGTGCAAGAGGTCGCGGATCACCACACTGCCCATCAGCAGCCCCGCCGTGGCGGGGACCCAGGCCACACTGGCGGGGACAGAGCGCCGCCCGGGAGGGGGCGCTTCCAGCTGCTGCGTTTCGGCGGGCTCCTCCGGACTGTACACCACCTTCAGGCGGCGGATGTCACGGGCACGCAGCTCCCTGCGCATCACACGGGCCAGCGGGCAGCCGCTGGTCTTGGAGATGTCGGTCACCTGCAGCAGCGTGGGATCCAGCTTGTTGCCGGTGCCCAGCGCCGTCAGGATGGGGATGCGCCGCAGGCGGGCCTGCTCGATGAGGTCCAGCTTGCAGCTGACCAGGTCGATGGCGTCCACGATATAGTCGTAATGTGTCGAAAAGAAACGGTCGCGGTGGGCGGCATCGTAGGTGGCGCAGATGGGGTGGACCCGCAGCTCCGGGTCGATATCCGCGCAGCGGCGTGCCGCTACCTCCGCTTTGGGCTGGCCCACCGTGGAGCGCAGGGCGTACAGCTGGCGGTTGATGTTGGTGACGGATATGGTGTCCTGATCCACCAGCGTCAGCTCACCCACGCCGCTGCGGGCCAGGCACTCCGCCGCGTAGCTGCCAACGCCGCCCAGACCGAATACGATCACGTGGCAGCGCCGCAGCCGCGCCATGGCGTCAGCGCCCAGCAGCATCTGCGTCCGCAGAAAGGCCTCGTTCACGGTGTCAGCCAACGTACTTCATGCCGGACTGCTGCTCCGCGGCAGCGGCCTCCGCCAGGGAGGAGGTCCAGTCGCTGTAATCATTGCTGGACATGGCATTCTCCACGGAGACCTGCCAGGCGGGGACATCCTCGCCCACGAAGTACATGACGTGGTAGCCGGTGTAGCTGCCCTCGTTGTAGACGATGCCGGTGTCGCCGGACTTGCGGGCGGGATCGAAGCACCAGTCGTTGAACTCGGAGACCATCTGGCCCTTGGTGATCTTGGTGTACAGACCGCCGTTGGTGTTGGAGCCGGTGTCGTCGCTGAGCTCATTGGCCAGAGCGGCGAAGGCATCCTCGGTGCCGCCGTTGGCCTGCCACCGGGACAGGGCGTCCTCGGCCTTGGCCTTGGCCTCATCCTTGCGGGTGGCCAGATCAGTGTCATAGGTGTCGGAGCTGGAGTCCAGATCGGAGGTGCTCACCTGGAACAGGATGTGGCGCACGTCCACGGTCTTGTACTCCTGACGTCCCACAGAGTGGAACACCACCACGTAGCTGTTGGGATCGTCCGTCACCACAGCGCTCTCGCCGGAGGTGCGGGCCTTGTCGAATACCCAGGTGCTCAGGGCAGAGCCGTTGTTGGAGCCGGCGTCCACGCTGCTGTAAGAGCCGGTGCTCTCATAGTCGGCGGCGATGACGGACAGGGACTCGCCGGCCTGATAGCGCTCCAGCGCAGCGGCGGCAGCCTCGGCAGCGGCGGTCTTGGCAGCCTCGGAGGCGGCCTCGGTGGGCTGGACGGTGTTGCCGTCGGCGTCGGTGGTGGAGTCGGCGGTGCCCTTAAAATAGATATACTCATAGGAGGCCACGTCGAAGTCGCTGCTGTTGGCCTGATAGTACTCCTCCAGCTGGGACTCGGTGTAGCTCAGCTCCTCCTGATAGTGCTGCATGTAGTGGGTGGCGACTTCCTCCAGCGTCATCATCTTCTTGAAGGTGCTGACGGTCATGGTGCTGCCGTAGGCCAGCTTCAGGTAGCTCTTCAGGGTGTAGCCCTGCTCCTTGGCGCCGGCGGTGATGTTGTCGATGACCTCGTTCACCTCGGCGCGGATGTCGTCATCCTCGCCCATGCCGTTGGCCTCGGCCTCCTTGGCGGCCATGACCTGAACGGACAGCTGACGGGTGGCGTAATCACGGAAGAACTGGTCCCAGGTGATGTCGCCCTCATCCGTGACCTGCAGCAGCATCTTGGCGGTGTCGCTCATGTTCTGCTTGTCCATGGCCACAGAGGTGTCGATGCCGTAGAAGGAGCTGTAACCGGAGTTGATGATGCTGTTCTTGATGCCATAGTAATAGTAGTTCATCTGGGCGGCGGTATAGTTCTCGCCGTCCACGGTGATGGCGGTGGCGCTGCGCTCCAGCACGCCGGAGTTCACCACCACCAGCAGGGCGGCCACCAGCACGAACACCACCGCGATGGCGCCGTACAGACGGTTGGCCTTGCGCTGCTGGGCCTTCTCCTCCGCCTCGCGGATGGCCTTGGGGTCCTGAATACCCTGGCTGGCCAGATCCTGACGGTTCTTCTTTTCTCTTGATGCGCTCATTTGCTTCATTCCTCTCAAAAACGGGCATAATACGCCCTTGGTGATAAAATGCCTGCTTATTATACAGGATTACGCGCCGTTCCGCAAGGGGCAAGCGCAGGGAATTTATGAACATTCCGGAAAGATACGGGCGCTTCTGCCGGAATATGGGCGGCGGAAGCAGCCCCGCAGAGTGGGCGGCGCGGCCCTTTTCGGACAAAACGAAGCGCCCCTCCGCGCAAGGCGGAGGGGCGCTCAGCGATGGGCAGCGGCCGCGTTATAACCTGCACAGCTCGCAGGTGGGTTGTCTCCAACTGACTTTACTGCTTCCAACTTCCGGCCGCATATAGCAGCGGGGAGGCCTGCAAACCATCCGTTGATCCGACATCCCCTATAACCAATGTCAGGATAAAAAAGACCGCTGCCCATCGCTGAGGGCGGGCGCGTGGCCGTGCCCGCCGGACTCTATGATATAGTGTACCAGCTCCGCCCGTCGAATACAGGCGGAAGCCAGACGCGGAACGGTTTTCTCAGTTGTCGCCGTCCTCGTCGTCCATCAGCTGCTCCATAAAGAGGTCGTACACGCGGTTCAGCTCCTCGTCACTGTCCAGTGTGCTCAGCAGCTCCTCACCGTTTTCCGTAATGGATTTCAGGATCACCAGACCGAACTCCTCGGCGGCAGCTTCATCGGCCTCGTCATCCACCGTAGGGAAGAACGCCATGTACGTCTGGCCGTCCACCTCAATGGCGTCCACGTACTCCAGCTCGATCTCGTTGCCGTCCTCATCGGTCAGGGTAATAAAATTGGGGCCGAATTCCTCACTCATGGGAGATCCTCCTTCGATGTTGTCGTGCCCCTACTATAACGGTTTCCACGGGAAAATGCAAGTGCGATTCTGCCGCGTTTTCCGGCGTCTGGGGACTGAAAACCACCGGAAACGGGGAAAATAAAGGGATTCAGCCCTTCCAAACAGGCGATTTTTGCGGAAATAGCAGGTTTTCGGGAGTTGACAGGCATGGTAAAATAATCCGTATAGTGGGTTTTTATAGGGCTTTCGTGGGAAAGTCCGGCATTCCGCCCACCAGTAAAACCAACAGAGAAAGGAAGGTGCCCTGTAATGGATGAACGCAGACGCAGACAGGCTGCCGGCCGCACGGACCGGACGCAGAGCGCCCGAGAGATAGACAATAACGGACAGGAGCGTGCTCCCCGCCGCCGCGGCTGGCACACCGCCGGCCGCGTCATCGGCACGATCCTGCTGGTGATGGTGCTGACCATGGCCATTTTTGCCGGTATTTTCAGCGCCTACATCAACAGCAGCATGCGCGGGAACGTCGAGGTCTATCTGGACGAGTTTGAGTCGAAGGTATCCACAGAGCTGTATTATCAGGAGCCATCCACTGAGGAATGGACCATGTACCAGACACTGTTTCTGGATTCCGAGAACCGCATCTGGGCCAACCTGGACCAGATCCCCAAGAACCTGCAGGAGGCTGTGGTGGCCATTGAGGACAAGCGCTTTTACAAGCACCACGGCGTGGACTGGTACGGCACCGCCCGCGCCATCCTCAGCACCCTGTTCGGCGGAAATGTCCAGGGCGGCTCCACCATCACCCAGCAGCTGGTGAAGAACGTCACCGGCGACAACCAGAACACCGTGAAGCGCAAGGTCACGGAGATCTACCGTGCTCTGGATCTGGAGAAGCGCTACGAAAAGGACGAGATTTTGGAGGCGTACCTCAACGAGGTGTACTTCGGCCGCAGCTGCTACGGCGTGGTGACGGCGTCTCTGACCTACTTCGATAAGGACGTGTCGGAGCTGACACTGGCGGAGTGCGCCAGTCTGATCTCCATCACCAATAACCCCTCGCTGTACGATCCCCTGCGGGCGGACTGGAGCCGTGAGAACAACCGCGAGCGCCAGCTGCTGGTGCTGGGCGCCCTGTATGAGCAGGGTACCATCGACCAGACCACCTACGAGGCCGCCAAGGCCGAGGAGGTGGTGTTTGCCGACGGCTACACCATTCAGGGCAACTATGTGGGCAGCGATGAGAGCAAGAAGAACACCACCGGCGACAACGCCGGCGACACCACCGGCGACACCGCCGGCGGCGATACCCAGGAGGATACCCAGGAGTCCACCGCCACCGCCAGCCAGTCCTACTTCACCGACGCGGTCATCGACGACGTGGCCTCCGCTCTGGTGGAGAAGTACGGCCTTACCGACATCACCGATGCCAACGGCAAGGTGACCACCGCCTTTGAGCAGGGCGTCAACATGGTCTACGGCAAGGGCTACAAGATCTACACCACCCAGAACCCCACCTACCAGAAGATCGCGGAGGAGGTCTGCTCCGATACGTCCAACCTGCCCTACACCACCACGTACACCGATTCCTACGGTGAGACGAAGACGGAGCAGCTGCAGGTGGGCATGACCATCGTAGACCCCTACACCGGCTACGTGGTGGCCATGGTGGGCGGCGCCGGCGTCAAGCAGGTGGACCGCGGCTGGAACTGGGCCACCAGCGCACGGCAGTGCGGTTCTGCCATCAAGCCCGTGTCCGTCTACGCCCCCGCCCTGGATGACGGCACCATCAACGGCGCCAGCGCCATCGACGACTATCCGGTGATGGTGCTCAACGGCTCCGCCTACCCCAAGAATTCCAACGGCCGCTACATGGGCCTGACCCCGCTGCACACCGCCATCGCACGATCCACCAACACCTGCGCCGTCCGCGTGGTGCAGGAATACGGCACCGGCCGGTCCTATGACTTCATGACCAGCAAGCTGGGCTTCACCACCCTGACGTTTCAGGATTCCCAGCAGGTGGGCAACATGGGTCTGGGCGGTCTGGACCGCGGCGTCACCACTGAGGAGATGGCCGCCGCCTTCGGCGCTTTCACCAACCAGGGCGTCTACACCGCGCCCCGCACCTTCATCCGCGTGGAGGATCCCGACGGCAACGTGGTGCTGGAGAACGAGGCCAAGTCCTCCGTGGCCATGAAGGACACCACTGCCGCGCTGATGAACAACCTCCTGCAGGAGGTAGTCAACGGCGGTACCGGCTATGAGGGCCGGATCAGCGGTATGCACGTGGCCGGCAAGACCGGTACCACCAACAACGATCAGGACCGCTATTTCGTGGGCTACACCCCGTATTACAGCTGCGCCGTGTGGGTGGGCTACGTCCACAACCAGCGCATCGTGGCCAGCGGCAACCCCGCGGCCTCCATGTGGCAGAAGGTGATGAGCCGCGTCCACGAGGGGCTGGAGGACAAGGACTTCTTCAGCTGCTCCGGCCTGACCTACGTGTCCGTCTGCGCCGACAGCGGCCTGCTGGCCACCGAGAACTGCGCTCTGGACTGCCGCGGCAGCCGCGTCTACTCGGCGCTGGTGGCGGCGGACAACGCGCCCTCCGCAAGCTGCAACCTGCACACCAGTCCCGATTATACCGTGGCTTTCGTGGATGATAACGGCGAGACCACCATGGCCAGCGGCTCCATCCTGAACTACGAGCGCCAGCGCCTGCCCGGCTACGAGGATCTGGAGGCCGAGGACGACTTCATGCTCCTCTACGGCGGCACCAGCGGCGGCGATGATGATTGGGACGGCTTCTTCGGCGGTTCCGATGACGACGAGGATGATGACGATGTTCACACCAGCTGGTGGGGATAAAACACAAGCAACATGAAAAAAGAGCGCGTTCCCGCGGGGACGCGCTCTTTTCCGTACATTTGCGGGGCAAAAAAATAAAATGCCGAAGCCCCTTTTCAAACGCCGCAGCCTGTGTTATAATAGAACAAACATTCCATTCGGAGGAGGCGAGGGTATGGCGGATCGGGTCATTTTCCACTGCGATCTCAACTGCTTTTTCGCCTCGGTGGAGCTGCTGGACAAGCCGGCACTGCGGGAGGTGCCGGTGGCCGTCTGCGGCGATCCCGCCTCCCGCCACGGCATCATCCTGGCCAAGAACGAGCCCGCCAAGCGCAGGGGCGTCCAGACGGCGGAGACGGTGTGGCAGGCCAGGCAGAAGTGTCCGAACCTGATCCTGCTGCCGCCCCACCACGGACTGTACGCTCAGTACTCCCGCCGTATCAACACCATCTACGGGCAGTATACCGATCTGGTGGAGCCCTTCGGCATCGATGAGAGCTGGCTGGACGTCACCGGCAGCCTGCACCTGTTCGGCGACGACGCCAGACAGCTGGCGGATGACATCCGCGCCCGCCTGCGGCAGGAGGTGGGGCTCACCATCTCCGTGGGCGTGTCCTTCAACAAGGTGTTCGCCAAGCTGGGCAGCGACTACAAAAAGCCCGACGCCACCACCGTTATTTCGCGGGAGAACTGGCGGGACATCGTGTGGCCCCTGCCGGTGGGGGACCTGCTGTTCGTGGGCCGCGCCGCCCAGCGCACATTGGGGCAGTACGGCGTGGAGACCATCGGCCAGCTGGCCGCCTGCAAGCCGGAGATGCTGGAGCAGCTCATGGGCAAGATGGGCGTCCAGCTCTACCGCTACGCCAACGGGCTGGACGATGCGCCGGTGCGCCCGCAGCATCAGCGGGAGCCGGTGAAGTCTGTGGGCAACAGCACTACGTTTCCCGAGAATCTGACCCGCTGGGAGGAGATCCGCAGCGGGCTCCAGCTCCTCAGCGACAGCGTGGCGGGCCGATTGCGGAAGGAGGGGCTGTACTGCGGCGGTGTGGCCGTGGCGGTGAAGGACGCCCAGTTCCGCACCGTCAGCCGCCAGATGCGGCTCGGCGCCCCCACCCATCTGATGCGGGACATCTTCGAAGCGGCGCAGGAGCTGACCCGCCGCATCTGGAAGGCGCCCACGCCGGTGCGGCTGCTGTCCGTCACCGCACTGTATATCACGGACAGCGCCGATTCCTACCAGCAGTTGGACCTGCTGGCGGGCGACGCGCCCCTGCGGGACCAGCGGCAGGAGCAGCTGGAGAGCGCCATGGACACCATCCGCGGCAAGTACGGGCGGGACGCCATCGCCTTCGGCCGCGGCGGCAAGGTGGGCTGGAACAAGGACGAATGACCCTTTACAAAAGGGCCGGTTTTGGATACAATACGAAAGGTAGGTGACGGCCGTGGGCCCGAGACAGATGTCCGTGTGCTTTTCCGGCTATCGGCCGGAGAAGCTGCCCTGGGGCGGCGACGAGT
>ERZ772883.113-NODE-113-length-95119-cov-9.793939_pt1 | contig 95119 bp, 69 predicted proteins | sample MGYA00580575_ERZ772883 | MGnify/ENA primary metagenome ERZ772883 (study PRJEB29015, sample SAMEA2737666) | human gut metagenome | biome: human gut; feature: human-associated habitat; material: faeces | place: China | collected 2012 ... | reverse complement strand
ACCAGGCCGTTGGTGCTGTCCTGAGGGGCGGGGATTTGGATGGAAATGGTCTTCTCATTTGCCTGGGGAGCCTGCACGGTCTCTTGCGGTAGGGACTGAAGCTTGCCATTCACTGGCTGCTCCTGCTGATTGGTGGCGGAATGGAGCGTCCCGGCGGAGATCTCCTGCGTTTCCTGCAATGCGGACAGGTCCAGCTGCTTCATGGGAAGCTCTGCTTGCAAAATAGGCAGAACACATCCATTTAGGCTCTGGGAGCTGGGGATTTCGCCATTGGATTCGGCGCAATACAACACAGCGGGGTAGTTTTGGTCACCCAGGTTGCCCAAGCGCACTGCCGTCAGGTTCAGACTGTCTGGCTCCTTGGCGTACAGTAGGAACAATTCGCTGGTATCTCCGGTAAAGTAGGACAGCACCAGATGACCGGTCTGCTGGTCCTCCACCATGGAACAGTACTGGAAATCACCCTCCTGCAGGAAGGGTAGTTTACCTGCCAGGTCTGTTGAGAGCAGGCCGGTGATGTAGCAGCCGTAGCCATCGTTTTCCAGTGCGTACAGGTTCAAAATCCAGAGGTAACCTGCAGCATCCAGAAGGTAGAAGCGCTCTGTATCCTGAACGATGTCCACTGTGGTACCATCCTCCAAAGTGGACTGTGCGGTCACCTGCTCATAGCCGCCAGAGGCGATTGCCACAAAGCTGCTGCAGTTGGTGGTCATGGTCAGGTAGCCTGAGAGATCAAAGCCGGAAGTCAGCTGGGCATTGTCTGCCAGACTGCCCGGGCTGCCAATATACGGTCCGTAAATGCTGACGGCATCGTCCGGTTGTCCCAGATACTCACACACTGCCATGTCCCAGGACGGCAATCCCCCTTGGACTGGCCCGGAGGTCAGTAGCGTTTTGCCTGTACTCTCGTCCACCTGGCGCATGGTATAGTTCCGGTCTGCTCCCTGGACGTACAGGTGGTTGGTGCGCTTTTCATAGGCTGCAGAAATGGGGGCAGCCTCTACCGTGGGTCCCGCAGTCCAACCGTCGTTTTGAGCCATATCCCATGTAAAGAGCTGTGCCTGTCCGCCCTCACGTCTCACGACGCCCTTTAGAGTCAGGTCCACCGGCTCCACGGTCACCTGGCAGGAAGCGGAAAAGCTGGGGTCCAGGGCCGAGGTAGCAGTGACGGTGCAGACGCCTGCAGACAGGGCGGTTACTCCACCGGTTTCATCCACGGCAACCACGGCGCTGTTGGAGGAGGTCCAGGTTACCTCCCGATTGGAAGCGGTCCAAGGCAAGACAGAGGCTTCCAGCTGCGCCTCCTCCTTTGTTTTTAGCGTCATGGTACTGGCTGACAGTGCTACCTGCTCCACTTGTTCTGTCATCTGGCTCCAGCCAGCGTCTTCGTGCCGGTCCAAATCCCGAACAAAGAGGGCCACAACCGGATCATCAAAGAAATTCGCCGGCTGCTTCTGGCACGCGGCTGTTTCCGGATGGATTTGGAACAGCTTGGCGGTGTTGAACCAGTCCTCACTTTCGCTATCATATTGGGTCCAATACAAGAGGCCATCGTTGCAGTTCCACTCCAGGGATTGCCCGGTGCTGGTGGCTACAGGTTCTACGGTGATCTCTTCCCCTGTCCACTCGTCCATGTCGGTGTATACAGGCTTTCCTAGCAGCTCCGGTGTGTCCATCGCCTCCAGGGTGAAGCGGTACAGGCCATTGTCATCACAGCTCAGGCTGTAGAATGTTCCGCTTTCATCGCAGGCCAAGGTACTGGTGCGAATCCCGGGATTGCCAAGCATCGTGCTTTCACCGGTGCGCTTATCTATGCGTACCAGGCCGTCCGCCTCGGAAATGCCGTAGAGGTAACCGTCCGCAGGGTTGTAGGCCAGGTCTGTAGGGGCCGTTTCCAAGGTCCGGATATACTGGGCGCCAGACCGCAGGTCCTCTGTTTGTACATACAGCCGACCTCCGGAAGTGCTGGAAAATACGTAACCATCTGCGTTTGTGGCGGCGATGATGTCGCCTACTTCGCTGACTTGCTCGCCAAATTCATCCTCACTGTCCTGGTTAAATTGCAGCCATTCCCCAAACCAGAAGGAGCCGAAGGTATATCCCTTCTGTACATTACCCAAGAGCTCTCCCAGGCTGATATCGTAGGCGGCAACGTTTGCAGCATAATCATATACAAAAATCCGCAGACGATCGCCGGTAAAACTTCCCAAGGTCGTGACGGAAATTTCAACCGTCTCTCCACCAGTCTGCTGGTTTGGAGTTTTTAAGCTGAAGATCCCACCATTGTCCGGATTTTGGACGATGCATGCAGCGATGTAATGATTGTCTTTTGCGGTTACAGTTAGGGTTTTCTGGATGGGATCTATGCTGACGCCGGTGATTTCCGGTGCAGTATTGTCGATGGTCACAGGCAGGCTGATGCTGGCGCCCTCGCCCAGTTCCTCCCAGTTGATCTGACCTGTGGCAGGATTTACGTAATACTCTGGCACAAGGGTAAGCTGCACCTGGGCCTTCGTTCCCTCTGGCAGAGGCTCGCCCTTGGCGTTCGTACCCTGCCAGGTCAGGTTCGCTACAAGCTGCGACGGAATCCATGCATCGGATGCGCTGTAATAGAAGCCGCTGTTGATGCCATCTAGGTTCCGTTCTTTGTAAATCTCGCCGGTTTCCGGGTTAAAAATTTGCACCTTGCCGCTGGCGGCATTGCGGATGGGATTCACAAAGTATTGGCAAAGTGCGTCCCCGTTTTGATTGTTCAAGGAAGCCCGTTCCGGGAGATAATTTTCTTGAGGTCCAAAATTTGAAACTGGGTTTCCGCCCCAAATATAGGAGTTCGAGGAGTTTGCGGAGATTCCAGTGATGGCGTTCACATAGGCAGAACCCATATAAGGACTCTTGACATTTGCTCCTGCATCATAAACATATAGACTTTCATTTTCAAACATAGAGGCGTCTGTCCAGTTTCCATAGAAAGCCAGTACCGGAATGGAGTGGGTTACACTCTGGACCCCCTCGCTGGTGGCAGTGGGGGCCGCGAATACATAGCCTTGCACATATGCGCCCGATTCGTACTTCTCATCCAGGGCTTTCTTCTGCGCCTCGGTCAGGGTCATGGTCACGGTGATGTCTGTCTTCCCACCGGCGGGCAGGGTCACGGTGCCACCGTTCAGGCCTTCCAGAAGCAGGTAAGCGTCATAGGTGGTCACGGCTCCGCTGCCGTCCAGGTCAGCGTAGTCCAGAGCAAAAATTTCCTCCCGGTTACCGGCAATGTAATCCAGCAGAGCTTGGGCGTCGTCCCGGTTGACGGTTCCATTGCCGTCAAAGTCCATGTGGATGAGGCGGCTATCCGCTTCCACGGTTTTGCCGTCCACGGTCCAGGTGACGTCCGCATCCAGAGTGGTTGTGGTCTTACTCAGATACCAGGCCGTTTCAAATTCTTCGCCGATTTCCTCCAGCCATTGGTCGCTCTCTGAGGCATAGTCCTCAAACAGATCTTGGGTGAACAGAGCTGCAGACAGCAGATACTCCTGACTCTCATCCGTCAGGTTGCTCAGAGTGAAGCGGAATTGGTACTTGCCCGTCCGCTCCGGATCGTCCCCCAGCTCCGCCTTCACCTTACCGTCAGGCTGGCCGTCTACCAGCACATAGGAGCTGGCGGAAATGGCGCTGCCCACATTGGCCAGGCCCGCGCCCTGCTGGATGGCGGGGTAATAGGAACCGCTTTCTACGTCCATCAGGGGTTCGGCCGTGCTCATGAGAAGAGATTGCGCCAAAACCCGGGTGCTAAGGCCTGTCTGCTCCTGCAAACCGGCCTCTTCCATGTACTGGGCCACCAGGGCGGTCATGCCTGCAATCTGGGGAGAGGCCATGGAGGTGCCGGACATGGTCTCGTAGCTCTCGCCACCGGGAATCACGCCGTTCACCGAGTAGATGTTGCCGCCAGGGGCGGTGATTTCCGGCTTCAGCTCCAGGGAGCCGGGCACGCCCCAGCTGGAGAAGTCGCTCATGGTGACAGGGGTATCGTATACCACGGAGGAGGCGCCCTCCGCTACGGTCAGAGTTCCGGTGTAATACCAGGTCTCCCCGGCTTCGTCCTTCACAGCTTCCGCTTGCTCCTTCATCCAAGCGCCGTCTGCCTGGGTGATGGACACGCAGGGGGCGGAGCCGGTGTAGTCGCTCAGATCCATGTTGATGGAGCCGGCTTCGTTGTTATAAATGAGAACAGCTGCCGCTCCGGCATCCGCCGCGTTCTGGGCCTTCTGGGAGAAGTTGATGTCACCTCGGGCACACACCGCAACCTTGCCGGTGAGGTCGATGCCGTCCCATGCGCCATAGTCTCCGGTACCCTCCAGAAGCACATAGTCCAGGGTTTGCCCAGCCAGAGTGGTAATAGAAGGGGCATTGGAGGCTGTCTCTGTGTAGAAAATCTGGCGGGTTCCCACGGCCAAGTACTGGCCGGTGTAGCCTACATTGTCTGCAGAGGCTACGGTGAAGGAATTGGTGTAGGAACCGGGGAAGCCCACCATATCCAGGCTCACGGAATCGCTGTACAGGTGGCCGTTCCAGGCGCCGTCGGCCCAGGTACCGGCGTTGCCGGCAGCCACGGCCACCACGGTATCCGTCTCCTTCAGCTGCTCCAGGAAGCTCTGGTAGGTTTCGTTGTAAGTATTGCCGGGATTGGAGGAACCCAGAGACAGGTTCACCACGTCGCAGCCCAGCAAAATGGCGTCTTCCATGGCCGCCATGTAGTCGGAGTCATAAGCGCCGCCGTTTTTGCCAAAGACCTTCATGGTGATGAGCTGTGCGTCCGGGGCCACGCCCTGGACCTTCACCGCTTCCAAAGCGCTGACAAATCCATCCTCTGTCTTTATGTACCGGTTTGCAGTGGCAATCCCCGCCACGTGGGAGCCGTGCTCACCCTGGTCATCGTTGTCGTGGGTCACATCCAGGTCCCCGTCCACGTAGTTGTAGTGAAAGGGCAGCTTGGCGGTGCCATACAGCTGCTCCGCCGTGGGGGTAGCTGCCGTGGGCTTGCCGTTTTGCAGGGTCCGCTTATAGGCGTTCAGCTGAGGAAGTACCGCGCCGATTTCCGCTGCATCCAGAAGATCATAGGCTTCGCCGCTGGCCTTCTCGTCCTCCGCCAGTGCGTATGCAAAGGCGTCGGCATCAAAAGACTTGTGATCTGTGTCGGTACCGGTGTCAATGACGGCAATTCGCATCCCTGCACCGGTATATCCGGCGGCGTAGGCGGCAGAGGTACCAATCATCTCACCAGAGGTTGCCATATTGGGGTCGGCCTCTCCTGTGGCGTACACCGCAGGCTCATACCGGATCTCCAGAATGACCTTCTTCACCCCGAGTACTGCCTGGATGGCTTCGATGTCTCCATAGGCCACATCTGCGGAAATCAGGTTGGCCGCCAAGGTCAGGTTCCACACCACATCCAGCTCTTCCCCAGATAGGGCCTGCCGGGAAATGGTCTGGGCCATGGTCTCCTGGCCCTTCTGCAGACCGGAGCGGTAAGCCGTGGCGCCCCCGTTAGAAACAATGTCCGCCGTGGCATAGCCCCGCTCCAGGGTGGAGGGCTCCTCCAGGACGATTGAGACCCGGACGGTCTCATTCGCGTCATAGAGTGTCTCCGGTGTTGTCTCTTCAACCGGTTCCCGGAGTTCCAGCACCTGGGCGTCCTCCACCTCAGTGAAAGGAACCTGCCAGGTTCCATTCTCCGGTGCGGCATAGGCCGCCGGAACCAGGGACAGCACCATACACACTGCCAGCAGCAGCGCAAGGGCCTTGCGAGTACGTTCTCTCATCTTTGGACCTTCTTTCTGATTGGCTTGGTAACACTTGCCGGTTTGCAGTTTATGCACCAGCTTTTCCCGTTTACTGCAAACCGGCAACTTCCACTTAGGGTATACCAAGTTACCTGTCGAAATGCAAACCCCTTTTTCATTTTTTATTGCTCTCGCCGCATACCCGTAATGCAAAGGCACCAAACATCAGTAAAGCAAAAGCCGCTATCTCTCCCGACATCTGCATAGAAACCCAGGGATCATGATACCAATCCGTTTCCTCCATTCTTGCCACCTGCTTTAGAGGGGTAGGACCATGTGTCTGTCTGGCAGAAATATGGTGCCTTTTCAATCCGAATTTAGTAAATTCGTAATGCCTACTCTAGCCCGTGTAATCACGCGCGAGTTGTGAACACTTTTTTACGATGTCTCTTAACCGCTTCCGCTTCTACTTACTTAAATATATTTGCTAACATTTTATGTAAAACTTCTCATTAACACTATATAATATTTGGAAAGATTTCTTTTAAATAAAGATTTAGACGCCGTAAAACGCCACAGGGGATGTGCAAACCACCAGCTGTGTGAAGCTCCGTAGGGTGCGGCCTCCCGGACACACCGGCAGAAGAGACCGGCCGTGGCTCCCGGCCCAGGCAAATTCGTACCAGCCTGAGAGCCGGCCCGGATTTGCCGAAGCGTGGCAGATCCCCGAACATTCTACCGCCGGTGCTTCCAGGAGGCCGCACCCTACCGCCCTGGGAGGCAGGCAGGGCGCTTCCGCGCCAGGGGGAAATCAGCAGGTCGTGAGTTTAGCCTGAAGTTCGCGACATTGACCAGTCTGTCCGCCCCTGCAGATCGGAAGCAGCCGTACCCTTACAGATAAGCCCGCATCTGCCCCAGAGATTCGCTTTCCAAATCCAGCAGCCGCTGGGCCAGGGTGCTCACGGCTGTGTCCTGGTAGGGAAACTGGTGGAGATTTTGCAGTCCCTTGATGAGACCCCGGGTGCTACCCTGCATCACCATGGCAGCCGCCTTGGAGTCAGAATTGCCCCCGCCCATCCGCGCCCGGGAGACCATGCGGGAGCAGGTTCTGGCCACCGGGCCCAGCTGCTCCACCTGCCAGTTCCGCCCCGCAGCCAGACTCAGAGCCTCCTGGGCAATCTGCTCATAGACCGCCGCCTGTTGCTCCAGATTCTCCCGGAGGGAGGGCCGCAGAGGCGCTTGAAGCACACACTCCAGGCCGGTCTTTCCCATTTGCGCCGTCTTGACCACGGAGCCCAATAAATCCTTGCTGTTTTTCATCATTACATCACCCAGGCTTAGGCTGCCCCATGGAAAAAAAGATATCCCTGGTAAATTCCACCGTTCACAGAACCGGGGACACGGAATAGACTATAGCGTGCTTGAAAGGGGTTGTGATGATTATGTGCGCAATTGCAGGCATTTTGGGCTCCACCGGGGAAAACCGGGAGGTCCTGGAGTCGATGCTGAAGACAATGACACGGCGTGGACCGGACCAGTGGGGCATCTTCCAGGGGAAGGGACTCAGCCTCCTCCACGCCCGCCTGGCTGTGGTGGATTTGGAGGGCGGAAGGCAGCCCATGGAGCTGCTCCACAAGGGCGTCCACTACCACATGGTATACAACGGCGAGCTCTATAACACGGAGGAGCTGCGCCGCCTGCTGGTTTTGGAGGGGCATACTTTCCTGGGCCATTCGGACACCGAGGTAGTCCTCCACGCTTATGCCCAATGGGGCGACGGCTGTGTGGAGCGGTTCAATGGCATCTTTGCCTTTGCCGTCTGGGAGGAGGAGCCAGAGCGGCTGTTTCTGGCTCGGGACCGGATCGGCGTCAAGCCCCTCTTCTACACCGTTCGGGGAGGTCAGCTTCTCTTCGCCTCCGAGCTGAAGACCCTCCTGGCCCACCCGTCGGTCCCGGCTCAGGTGGACGCCCAAGGCGTGGCGGAGGTGATGCTCCTGGGGCCTGGCCGGACTCCAGGCTGCGGCGTCTTCCGTGGCATCCGGGAGGTGGAGCCGGGGTGCTGCGGCTACTTTGACGGTCAGGACATGCGTCTGCGCCGGTACTGGCGCCTAGAGGACCGGGAACATATAGATTCCCTGCCCCAAACCCTGGAGCGGGTCCGCGCTTTGGTGACGGACGCCATCCGGCGGCAGCTGGTCTCCGATGTGCCCATCTGCACCTTCCTCTCTGGCGGGCTGGATTCCAGCCTCATTTCCTCTGTAGCCGCCCGGGAGGAGGCCCGGCAGGGCCGGAAGCTCCACACCTTCTCCGTAGATTACAAGGACAACGCCAAATACTTCCACGCCGGAAAATTCCAACCCAACAGCGACCCGGAGTTCATCCAAATCATGACCCAGTATCTGGATTCCCAACACCACTGGGTCATCCTGGACACCCAGGAACTGGCCGACGCCCTCTACGAGGCGGTAGAGGCCCGGGATCTGCCCGGTATGGCGGATGTGGACACCTCGCTCCTGCTTTTGTGCCGGAAGATGAAAGAAACCGCCACCGTGGCTCTGTCTGGTGAGTGCGCCGATGAGATTTTTGGCGGCTATCCCTGGTACCGGGACCCGGAGGTGCGGGAACGGGCTGGCTTCCCCTGGGCCCAGTCCACTGCCTGGCGCAGCTCCTTCCTGACCGATGGCTATCGGGCCGTCCTGGACCCGGAGGCCTATGTATTCCGCCGGTATGAGGCCACCTGCCGGGCCAGCGATGTGCTGCCGGGCCAGAGCAAGGAGGAACGGCGGATGAAGGAAATGGTGAACCTGAACTTCCGGTGGTTCATGCAGACCCTCCTGGACCGGAAGGACCGGATGAGCATGTGGTCCGGCCTGGAGGTGCGGGTTCCCTTCTGCGATTACCGGATTGCCGAATACCTCTATGGGATTCCCTGGTCCTTCAAAGACCTGGAAGGAATGGAGAAGGGGCTCCTGAGAAAAGCCATGGAGGACTTCCTCCCCCCGGAGGTTCTGTGGAGGAAAAAAAGTCCCTACCCCAAAACCCACAATCCCGCCTACCTGGAGGAGGTCTCCCGACGGCTCCGCGCCCTTTTGGACGAGGGCAGCGCCCCCATTTTCCAAATCGCCAATCGCCACGCCCTGGAGGATCTTCTCACCGCCCAGTACCCCTGGCCCTGGTACGGTCAGCTGATGAACACAGCTCAGACCATCGCCTACATGCTCCAGGTGAACCACTGGATGGAAGTTTATCGGGTGGAGCTGGTGTAACGGAAGGGGCCTGGCTTCCCCCGGGGTAGGCGCATAGCGCCATTTCAGCAGAACTGCAGGATCCTCTCACCTGCCGGTGGCAGGTGACTCCATAATTCCTGGTGGCCGCCGCCAGACGGTCGGATGCAGAACGGGGATATCTGGCAGACCGATAGGTGGGCTCGATCAGGAAGCCGCATGTTTCTTTTCGAGCAGAACTTCTTATCAACCGGTTATATTTCTCCATTTCCATCCCTCACGGCCCCGTCGCGCCACCTGGAATTGTGGAACCACTGCAAATGGGAAATACCGTCCTTCCCCTCAACTCAGATCCACACGGCTCTGAGCCGGTCCGTCCAGGACCGAGCCGTCTGCCGTAAACCGGGACCCGTGGCAGGGACAGTCCCAGCTGTGCTCCGCCGGGTTCCACTTGAGGGCACAGCCCATGTGGGAGCACCGTTTGGGGGTTAAGCGAAGGAAATTGCTCACCGTGTGGCCCAGATTGGAAAGCAGCTGGGGCCGCAGCATAGAGCGGGAGGGGGTATATACAGAGGCATAGGGACTTTTCTTCCCCTGCACCAGGTCCGCCAGCAAGGTCGCCGCCGCCATGGAATTGGTCATGCCCCATGCGCCGAAGCCAGTGGCCACATACAGGTCCGGCGTATGGGGGCTGAAGAGCCCTACGTAGGGCAATCCGTCCAGGGTCATGCAGTCCTGGTTGGCCCAGGCATACCCCTCCGGCAGCTCCGGGAAATGACGGGCGGCAAAGCTCCGCACCGTCTCCCAGCTGCCTTTCCCGCCAGTGCGATGCCTGCCACCGCTGAGAAACAGCAGGTTTCCGGCATTGCGCAGGGAGATGCCACTGGCTCCCATCCCGGCATAGGTCCCTTCCACATCCGGCCCGCCCTCCAGGGCAATCACATAGGACCTGCGCTGATAGAGCTTCATAAAATAGAGCCCCCGAAAACGGCCCAGGGGAAAGTGGGTGGCAACAATGATCTTCCGGGCCAGGATTCTGCCCCGCTCCGTAAAGGCCGCCCCATTGGAGATTCCCAGGACCGGTGTATTCTCTCGAATGTTCAGCCCGGAAGCCAGACCATATAAAAATTGCAGCGGATGAAATTGGGCCATACCCGGCAGATACAGCGCCCCGGCCACAGGAAAAGGCAGGGGCGTCTCCTTGTGGTACGCTGCGGCAAATCCCAGGCTGCCCAGCAACTCCGCCTCCACCTTCAGGCGCTCTGCCTGGGCCTGGGTCATGGCATAGCGGTAATGGGGCCGCTCCTCCCAGCTGCAAGCATACCGCTGGGCCAGGGTTCTGTATTTCTCCAAAGCCTCCCAGTTGGCCAGAACATACAGTCGGGCAACCTCCTGGCCAAACCGGGCCGCCAGATCCTGACACAAAGGATCATGAAGGGTGCTGAGCACTGCCGTCGTTCCACTGGTGATGCCGCTCCCCACGGTTCTGCCCTCCACCAAAAGACACTCGACCCCCCGGGACTGCAGCTCCCGGGCACATAAAACTCCTGCCATTCCCCCGCCTATGACCAAAATCTCCGTGGACGTATCCCCGTCCAGCTGGGGAAACCGGGGAATCTTCAGCCCCTTTGTCCAGATCTCCTTCATCGCGCCGCCTCCTTGCTTGTTTCCCTTAGTATGCCACAGATGGAAGCAGGTATTTGCTCCTCCTGTGGAAAACTTTGTCTCCACCCCCCAGAATTCGACAGCTCCACCCATATTTCCCGTATATTCCCCCGGTTTCGGTTGACAATAATGTGGATATCCACCTGGGTACACATGAGTTTTGCACATTCTCCACAGGGTTATCCACAGAAGTTCACAGGGAAAAGTCTGGCGTAATGTGGAGATTTCTCCCCCTCTGGTTACAGTCTGTTAACATTTTGTTTCTATTTTCTATGCAAACGGAATTTGACATAATCTCTATGCAACCGTAACCCAAAATCCGCCGGATGAGGACAAGCTTCGGGCCAAAAAGGGGAAAGCCTGGCGAATTTCAAAAAAGACACGGAAAAAACCGCGTAAACACCACCAGGCAGCAGCATTTTCTTTACCTGCATCCGGGCAGCCGCATCTCCTTTTTCCGCCCTGAGATCACTTCCGATTTTACTTGACATTTCCCCCATCTGCGGGTAGACTGATATCGAACCTTCCACATGATGACAAAGGAGAATCTGCTGTGTCTGATTTTGCCATTGTAACGGATACTGCCGCAGAGCTTCTGGAGGAGCTGTCGGTCAAACTGGACATTCACATGATCCCCATGGAGTTCACCATGAGTGGAGTATCCTACCAGCATGATGCCGGCTACCGGCAAATGGACGCCAAAACCTTCTACCGCCGCCTGCGAGACGGCGAGATGGCCACCACCTCTGCCATCAATCCGGGGCAGTATGTTGAGTACCTAACGCCAATCCTGGCCGGGGGGCAGGATGTGCTGCTTCTGGTCTTTTCCTCCGGCCTGTCCAGCACCTATCAAAATAGCCTCCTGGCCGCAGAAGAGTTGCGTGCCCAGTTTCCAGACCGGAAGCTCTATGTGGTAGACACCTTGGCCCCCTCTGGCGGCCAGGCATTGCTGGTCTATCATGCCGCTCTCCGGCGGCAAGAAGGCGCCAGCTTGGAGGAAACCCGGGATTGGGTGGAAGAAAACAAGCTCCATTTGGCCCACTGGTTCACCGTAGACGATCTGATGTTCCTAAAGCGCGGCGGCCGTATTTCTGCCGCCACGGCAGTGATGGGCTCCATGCTCTCCATCAAACCGGTTTTACACGTGGACGATGCCGGCCATCTGGTGAATGTCTCCAAGGCACGGGGCCGCCGGGCTTCCCTCCGGGCGCTGGTGGACAAAATGGAGCAAACCGCCATTCACCCAGAAAACCAGACTGTTTTCATTGGCCACGGTGATTGTCTGGAAGATGCCCAGTGGGTGGCAGAAGAAGTCCGCCGCCGTTTTGGCACCCGCAGCATCTACATTGCCTACACCTGTCCCATCATTGGGACCCACTCCGGCCCCGGTACGTTGGCCTTGTTCTTTTTGGCTTTCCATCGGTAATATGTTAATCTCTAATCATAGGACGGAATTTATACTATGTTCCAAAAATATCTGCTTGTCTTTCTGGTTTCCATGGTCCCCATGATTGAGCTGCGGGGGGCGGTGCTGCTTGCACCGGGATTGGGGCTGCCCATGCTCCCCTCCTACATTGTCTGCATACTGGGCAACATGCTGCCTGTACCCTTCATTCATCTGTTCGCTCGAAAAGTCTTAACCTGGGGGGCAAATAAACGAGTAATCGGCCCCTTTTTCCAGTGGTGCCTGGTGAAGGGCCACCGGGGCGGAGAAAAGCTGAAGGCCAAGGCCGGCCGGGGGCTGTTCTTGGCTCTCATGCTGTTTGTGGCCATTCCTGTCCCCGGCACTGGCGCCTGGACGGGCACCCTGGCGGCCAGCTTTCTGGATATGGAGTTCAAGCCCACTGTCCTGGCGGTCCTGTCCGGCGTTGCCATTGCAGGCATCATCATGACCCTGGTAGGAACCGGCGTCTTTGCCGTGTTCTCCTTTCAATAGCGCCTGATATGAAAAAACCGAGAGGGAATTGTCTCAAAGTTCGTTTTGGGACAACCCTTCTCGGTTTTTTGTCTGTTCATTTTACCGGATGAAGTTGGTGGGCGTCCAGGGCTCCCGCTCTGGCGCCGGGATGGCAGCAGCCTGACGGCAACGAAGAATCCAGGCCAGGTTTCGGGCCAGGGTGCGCATGGTTTGCAGGCCCTCCTGATCCTGGGCCACCTCTTGAGGCGTGTTGCCATGCACCTGGTTCCAATACTGGCTGGTGGCCACCACCATGTTGTTCATACCGAAAAACATATTGAGCTGCTGGAACGCCGCTGAGGCCCCTCCCCGGCGGCAGGAAACTACAGCGGCAGCCGCCTTGCCTGCCAGTCGGCCCCCGGCAGCGTAGAACAGACGGTCCAGGAAACTGAGCAACTGGCCAGAGGCGCAGCCATAATACACAGGAGAACCCACCACCAGGCCGTCCCACTCATGGGATCTGGCCAGGAGCTCGTTGACACCGTCATCATATATGCATGCCCCAGTCTTTTTGCAGCTGCCGCAGGCGATGCAGCCTGGCACCGGCTTGTTGCCCACCCAGTGGGTCTCGGTCTCAATACCCAGCTCCTCCAGAGTTCTGCTTACCTCCCTCAGAGCGGCGGCTGTACAGCCGTCCTTGTGAGGACTTCCATTAATGAATAAGAGTTTCATACTTCATTTCCTCCTTACGATTAGAACGAGATAAAATTTCCATGGGGACGCGAACAGACCGGTCCGGGCCCAGCTCTTCCATCTCTGACACTGTTTTTCCAGAGGCCAGTTCCATGGCCAGACGGAAAACCGTTCTGCCATGGATCTCGGGCTGCATGGCCACGGTTCCCAGGAGCTTTCCTTGGGACACTGCGGTTGCTCCGGCAGCTGTGCCGTCGATCCCCACAATGTTGTGAAAATCCAAATTGGCCTCCTCCACCGCGTCGGCAACCCCCAAGGCCATGTCATCATTGTTGCAGATAACCAGCTCGACCTGTCCACCATACTGGTCAAGGTACCCGGCCATCAGGGCTTGGGCCTGGGTCCTGTCCCAGTTGGCAATGCCGCTGTCCAGCCGTTCCAACTCCAGGCCTCCGTCCCGGAGCGCCTGAATGGTTCCCTCTGTGCGGATCACCGTATCCTGATGGCGGCGTTCTCCCTCCATCATAATATATTGGATCACCCCGTCCCCATTCCGATCCAACGCCTGCGGCTCCCGCTCCCAAAGGTCCAGAATGATTTGCGCCTCCAGTTCTGCCGACTGCCGGGCATCAGAACCCACGTAGCACAGCCGGTCCCATTTCTCCATATCCTCCGGTACCGGTTCCCGATTAAAAAAAACAATGGGGATGTCGGCCTCCATGGCTTTATCTATGATGGGCGCCGCGTTGGTCCGGTCCACCAAATTGACACACAGCACATCATATCCCAAGGACAAAAAACGCTCAATCTGTTGGTTCTGGGAGATCTGACTGCCCTCGGCGTCAGCCACGGAAATAGACGCCCGCCAGGTCCCCTCCCGGCTGCTCTCCGCTGCCGCCCGATGAATTCCTTCGGTAATGGCCTCAATGAACGTATCGTCCTCTTTATAAAGCGCCAGGCCCACCCGGATCTCCGGCCGATTCTCCCCTCCGCCTCCTCCACATCCGGGCAAAAGCAGCGCCAGAGCGGTCAAAAGCGCCCAAAGCCGCTTGTTCATCTCTTTCATTCCTTTCTTAAGTTCCAATCGTTTACCCCATGGGAACCAGCTGCGCGGCATACGGAGGATCAAACATTTCCTCTCCTGTCACCAGAAATGGCGTTAGCAGCTCTGGAGGTTGATAGCGGCCGGACACAAGGCCAGCAGCAGCGGATAAGGTCAGGTATCCCAGGTCATATTCATTCACCGCCGCCAAGGCGCAAATACGGCCGGCTTCCAAAAGCTCCAGCACCGAGCCGCTGACACCCATTCCGTACAGAGGGGCTTCCTCCGGTAGCTTTTCGGCCAAGGCCGCCAAAGTACCGGCGTCCAAAGCCACCGCTGCTATACCTGGCTCCCAGTCTAAAGAACCTGACCCCAAAATAGCGGTGTCCGTCACCACCCTGGCCTCCTCCAGGGCCTCCGTAAGCCCCTCCAGCCGCTGCCGGTCCAGCTCTCCGCAGCCTGTGCGGAGGTAAATCCGGCAGTGCCTCGCACCGCTATCCACAATGGCCCCGGCCAGAAGGCTGGCCTGGGCCCGGCTGTCCACCGCCACACAGCCAGCAATCGCCTCATCATGAACCTCAGACCCCATTGCTACCACCGGTTGGAGCACAGAATGATTCCGGAGATACTCTGTCAAAGCCTCTGCATCCAACGGAGCCACTGCCACAGCCTCCGCCCCGGAGGCCAGCTCCGCCTCCATGGCCTGTAGCTGGCCCACCTGACCTGGGTTCTCATAGCGGTAAACATAGCGCAAGTCCACATTGTATTCCACCGCCGCTGCATCTGCTCCCCGGCGAAAATTCCGCCAAGCTGTCTCCTCAGAGCCATCCAAGAGCACAGAAAGGTGCAGAATCTCCGGCTCATCGGAGCCGGTCTCCTGCCACAACAGGAGCGCCAGCAGAGAAAGCACCAGTGCCAGGGCAAATACTGTCAAAATGGTTTTTTCCTGCCTGCTCATAAATCCTCCATCTCTCCATAGGGAATCGCCGGAAGGCGGAAGGTCACCTTGGTTCCCAAGTCTGGCTCGCTTTCAATGGTAAGGCCATAGCCCGGCCCAAAGTACAGTCGGATTCGACTCTGAACATTCTGTAACCCCACGCCAGAGCCCTTCTTCGCCCGGGGGGCAGCTTCCGGAGGCGCATTGGGGTCCAACAGCCGGGCCACCTGTTCCTCCGTCATGCCCAATCCGTTGTCCTTCACAGCAATCACCAGATCCCCATCCTGAATTGCTGCGTCAATGGTAATGAGGCCGGTTTCATCCATAAATTCCATCCCGTGGCAGATGGCGTTTTCCACAATGGGTTGGATCATCAGCTTGATGGTAGAAAGTCCCAGGGTCTCATCCTCGGCGTGAATCTGATAGTGAAATTTGTTCTTATAGCGCATTTCCTGAATGACCAGGTAGTTCCGCACATGCTCCAGCTCGTCCCGAACCGGAATGACGTTCCGCCCTCCGGAAAGACTAATGCGGAAAAACCGGGCCAGTGCCGTGACCAGGCGCACTGCCTCAGTGGGCTGTTCATTTTCTACCATCCAGACAATGATGTCCAAGGTATTGTACAAAAAATGGGGATTGATCTGGGCCTGAAGGGCGTTGAGCTCTGTCTTTCGCTTGGCCTCATGCTCCGCCGCAGCCTCCTGCGCCAGGCACTGCATCTGCCAGACCATTTTCTGCACCGATTCACCTAACTGGCGGGTCTCCAAGGCGCCACCTACGTAAATGAGAGCTTCCCCGTCCCCCTCCACCTGGCGGACAGAGACCTCCAGCTGCCGGATGGGATCCGTCAATTGTCGGGAGAGGAAGAAATTGGCTACTGTGAGCAGCAGAAAAAAGGCGGAGAAAATCACCAGAACCAGAAGAATCTCCCGGGCGCTATCAAAGGTGATACCCGTCTGAGACACCACCCCCAGAATCCGCCAGCCGGTGTATCCGGCCGTTCGCACCAGGACGGCACAGCGCCGCCCTTCTATGACCTCCTCATAGGCCCCGTCCCCTTTCTCAGCAAGCACACGGTAGGCAGTCTCCTGCTTCCCATCCATACGCTGCAAAAAAGGATGGTACAGCAGACAACCGTCAGAGTCTGTCAAATAGACGTAGCCGTTGCTTCCAAGGCTCACATGGCTAAAGAGCTCTGTCAGAGCACTGTAACGTAGCTGGATCAACAGGACGCCGGTCTGGGTGCTTTTTCCCCGGGTGAGCTCCACAGCCGAAGACAGAGGCACCACCCATCGGTAGCTCCCACCGTTGGAAAAAACATGCTGCACCTGAGGCTGGGAGAAATGGAGATTTTCCGGCTTTTCCACAGCGCAGGAAAACCATGGTTCCTCTTGAGGCGTAGCGTCTTTGCTCAACAACCCTGCCGGCGCCGTGGCCACCAAATTCCCTTGTGGATCGAAGACCGCAATGCTATCCACATATTCCGAGTAGGTATCGTAGAGCAGCATCAGCTCCCCCGTCAAATCTTCATTTTGCACATTCCGACCTTTCACCACATTGTAGCTACAGGAGTCCGCCAGGCCTAGCATATCCCGCAAGTACGTGCTAAGCGACTGTTCCACCTGCTCCATGACCATTTGATTTTCCGCCTGAATGGCGGTATTCAGCTGAGAGGAAAAGCGGAGGTACAGGGTAATTCCTGTGAGGAAAACGGCTATGATGGCGCTGGCTGTGAAGGAGAGGAACATGGTATACCGAATGGACGCCCTGCCCCTCCAAGCTTCCACGCGGTCTGTCAACTTTTTGGCCATATGGATCACTTCCTGAATTGGGTCGGTGAGATGCCAAACTGCTTCTTGAATACGTAGCTGAAGTAATTGGCATCGTCGTATCCCACCTTCTGAGCCACCAGATATGTCCGGTCATCGGTGGTCCGTAGAAGCTCCACAGCTCGGTCCATGCGCACGGAGGTGAGATACTGAATGCAGCTTTTTCCCGTCTCCTGCTTAAACAGATTGGAAAAATAGGACTGGCTAATATGCAGCTCCGAGCAAATGGTTTCCACCGAGAGGTCCGGATTTTGATAATTTGCCTGAATGTACTGCTTTGCGGCCTCCGCCAGATTCTTGGCTCCGCTGTTGCGCCGTTGGGCAAGGCTGGCCCTAATTTGCAAGCTCAAATTCAATAGCATCTCCTTGGCCTTCTCCAATGGACAATTGCGGTCCAGAAGGCGGCTCCAGAGAATGCCGTCCCGGGGTGTTTCCGTTTCATACCGCTGCGCAGTGCGGAACACAAAGCCCGCAATGCCGGCCAAACCGGCCGCATAGCTCCAGTCCCCCGGCTGCAACCCGTCCAGACGGCTCATAAGCTCCTCCAGAGCCGCGTCAATCTGCTCCTGGGTTCCATATTTGATGGCAAAGAGGAACCGTTCCTCCCGCCGCCGGTCCCAGTCAAAGGGCTCCCACTCCACGCTTTGCAGATCCCCGTAGTAATAGGCCCGGCCTTCCCCTGCAATGGCTTTGTATTCCACCGCCGCTAAGCTATCCCGCCGGGAGCCGGGCAGCTCCATAAAATTCCGGCAAGCCCGCCCCACCCCCACAGTCACCGTGGTACCCAAGGCTCGGAGAACCTGAGCACAGAGCTCCTCCGCCAAGCCTATGAGGCTTTCTGATGGGTCCGCACTCCATCCTGTGATGGCAATGAGGTTCGGAGGATTCAAAATGGTCTCCAAGTGGCACAGTCCCAGAAGCCGGTCCGTCACCAGCTGCTGCAAAGACACCGGCAGCAGCTCCGCCGCCACAGCCGGCTGATCCGTGGGATGGGTCTCCATATGGAACATGACCACCGCCTGGTAGGGATCGTCCCGAAAAGCAGGTTCAAACCGGGCTGCCCCCACCTCCGCCTCCTCCCTCGTCAGATTGCCTCCAATGAGGGCGCTCAGGTACTGCTCCCGCAACAGGGGAAGGCTCTGTTCATAGGCAGCTGTCAACCGGGCGATGTTTCGCCGCTGAGCGATTTCTTCATCCAAAGATTCCCGCACCCGGGTAAAAATCTGGGTCAGTTCCTGGGCATTCACCGGCTTCAGAATATACTCCACCACATTGAGCTTAATGGCCTCCTTGGCATACTGAAATTCGTCAAAGCCGGAGAAAATAATCAGCTTCACGCCGGGGTGGGTCCGCATCAGGTGTTTGCCCATGGTAAAGCCATCCATAAACGGCATTTTAATATCTGTGAGTACCACATCCAAAGGCACAGACTCCGCCTTCTCCAAGGCGTCCTGTCCGTTTTCCGCTTCCAGTACCACCTGGAAGCCCAAAGCCTCCCAGTCCAGCTTCCGAATCATGGCCTGCCGGACCTCCTGCTCATCATCTACAATCATAATTCGATAGCGCCCCATGGCAGTGCCTCCGCTTTTCTTGATTCTTTTATTATACAAATAATCTCCCGGGGATGCAAGCCCCGGGAGATGGATGAAAACACAGTGGATATGAAGCATGCTGCCCCACCTTGAGCAGATCAGGGCCCCGCCGGTGGGCGGAGCTTGGCGGCGTATTCATAAGCGCCCCGGTAATCGCCAGACTCCCGGCAGCAGGCCTCCAGCAGCTGCCAGATAGGAGGAGCCTCTTCCGGCGTTGCCTGAACCTCTGCACAGCGCAGAAGCTCCAATGCCTCCTGATATCGGCCCAAGCGGTAAAGAGCCTGCCCCTGGAGCAGGGACTGGTCTGGAACTCCCTCCAGCAGGGCCAAGGCCCGGGCCGGACAGTCCTGAGCCAGGCTGAGCCGAGCCAGCAGCACAGTCTCCCGGTCCCGGACCCACGCCTTTGCAGCCGGGAGGAAATCCGGTCCCCCAGCCAGCTCCGCCTCCCGCAGAAGAGCCCCCTGAACCAGGTCTCCGGCCGGAAAGGCGCACCGGGTCAAGGCTTCCCGTCCCCGGGCGGCCAAGCTTTTGGCATAGGGGAGTCTGCCCTCTGCAGCCGCCTGATCCGATGCCGCCAGGCACAGGATGGACTCTAGAAGGGCCGCAAGATCGTCATATGCCGATCCGTCCGGTTGGTAACCTTCCAATGCACGGAGCGCCTCACCCGGATCTGCACGGATTCGGGCCTCTTGCAGCGCCAGCAAATTAGAGGGCGTCTCATCCAAAAAGTAGGACACCGGCCTACCCAGCTGCCCGGCCAAATACCGCAGGGTCTCCACTGAAGGCCCTACCCGGTCATGCTCCAGCTGGGACAGCTGGTTTCGGGTGATCTGGTCTCCGCAGACCTGCCGCTGAGACAGCCCCGCCTCTTCCCTGGCCCGGCGCAGCCGCTCTCCCATGGTCATAGTAAGCCCTCCTTTCTCCCCAGCCCCGGTCGCTTACCGCACCGAGCTCTCCAGCTGCCGGGCCGTCTGACCACGGTGGGCAATGGGCTTCCAAACCTTGGTCTTCCGGAAAACGGCCAGAATATGTAGGGGATACCAGGAAGCAGTGAACAATGGATAGAGCAAAATGGACTTCCACAGAGGGCGCAGTTTTCGCCGTCCCGCCAAGGCCAGGGCCAGTGCCGTCAAGGTCATGCCGCCCCAGAAGGACGCCAAGCTCAACGCCAAGGCCAGCCAATTTTCCAGAAGTACCGCCTGTGCCACCGCCCAAAGCCCAGGCAGCAAAGCCAGCACCTGGACCATAGGCATAGAGAGAAACACGGCGAAGTCCAAGCAGTAAAAGAAGTTCCGGGAGGGAACCCGCCGCCACAGCCGGGGCAGATAACGTCCCGCTACGGACATGACGCCGCTGCACCACCGGCGGCGCTGGACCAGGGATTGCCGGAAGGTCACAGGCTCCTCATCGTAAGTGAGCGCATCCGGAACCCACCAGACCCTGACCCCTGCCATGGCGCACTGCGCGGCAAACTCTGCATCCTCCGCCATGGTCTCGGTGTTCCAACCGCCCAAGCGGTCCATCAGAGCTTGGCTCACTGCAAATCCGGTGCCTACCAGCTTGGCAGACAGCCCCAGGTTTCCCCTGGGACGGTTGTACAGCAGGTTGAAGTTCTCAAAATACAAATCGTAGCAGCCGGAAATCCAGGCGTCGTGAGGGTTCATGGCCGTCTGTTTCCCCTTAGCGGCCTGGGCTCCTGCACAGAAAGCGTCATTCATCCGAGCCAGGAAATCCGGGTCCACCAAGTTGTCTGCATCAAATACGCAGTAAGCATCGTACCCTGCCTGCTTCAGAGCCGCAAATGCGCCGTGTAAAGCGTCGCCCTTGTTCCGCACCGTCCCAAGACAAGGCAAAATCTGCGCACCAGCCCGCCGGGCAACACCCTCCGTATCATCGGTGCAGTTGTTGGGGATGACATAAACATCAAAGAGCTCCCGGGGATAGTGCTGATCCAGAAGCTGCTGTACCGTCCGTCCAATCACAGCTTCTTCATTCCGGGCCGCCAATAGGACCGCAAACCGGGTCCGGGCCTCCGCCCTGGGTATTTTCCGCCGGGGCAGCAGGAAAAAAATGCTGATCACAGCCGTATACGCCGTGAAAATTTTCAAAATTAGGCTTAAGGCCTCTATCCAGTCTTCCATAGGAACCTCCTTCGGACATTTCCTCCCATGTACTTCTTGTCTCGTTGGAGATAGAATAGCGGAAATCTCATTAAGAATCAATGCAGAAGACCCTTAATTCTTTCTTAATTCGCCGATTGCCGCAGAAAAAGAACAGCCCAAGGGAAACCGGCCAACTCCCTTCCAGGAATTGGCCGGCATTGATTTGCCTCGCATATGGGAAGTGTCCCATATAAAATCAGAGGAATTAAGCTTCAGGAGTCTCTGGAGCTGCAGGGACAATGTTCTCGCAGAAACGCATCAGAACCGTGGAAATCTGCGCACGAGTCGCGCCGCTCTTGGGCTGGAGATAAGTCACCGAACCGTTGCTCACACCGTTGATGAGACCCACAGAATAGGCCCAGGACAGGCATTCCTTAGAATAGCCAGCAGTCTTATCATAGTCCGGGAAGGACTCAATCTCCTTTCGGGCAGAGACGTCTGCCTTCAGAATGTTCTCCGCATACCGGTAGAAGAACGCAGCCATCTGCTCCCGGGTCACAGAACTGTTGGGATAGAATTCCGTCTCTGTGATGCCGTTGACAATCCCCTGCTCATGGCCCCATGCCACAGCCTTCTCGTAGAAAGAGCCCTGCTTCAGATCCGCAAAGGGAGCCGCAGATTCAGGCTCGGGAGAGCCAGCCATCCGCCACAGAACCGTGACAATCTGGGCACGTGTGGTGTTAGTAAAGGGCTGGAAGCGGTTGTTTTCCATGCCGTTCATCAGCTTGTTCTTCAGGCAGTAGTCAATGCCCTTGTGAGACCAGTTGTCATCCTTCGGCATGTCGGTAAAGATGGCGCCGGGGCAGGTGTGGTAGGGAGCCGTCTTGGTCTCGCCGCAGCGGGTGCAGGTGTAGAGCTTCTCTCCCCAGGCTTCCTCGGTCTCTTCCTTGGTGATCCGACCGTCGTCCCAGGCATGGCCCAGAGCAGGGATGGTGCTGCTGGACTTCACGTGGCCACATTTTGTGCACACAATGCTGGAACGTCCTTCCTCTGTGCACGTGGGCTGGGGATTCACTACCTCTTTGTTGTAGTCGTGGCCCTTGTCGTCTGTACAAATTTCCACAGAAATTGTAAAGTCCTTGCGAATATTGCCCACAGACACTGTTGCTACACCGTACTGCTTTGCATTCAGCGTCAGGAAGCCAGCAAAGTCATCCACCTCCAGCATATCCGAGTTGGAGGTTGTAAAACTCGCAAAACGGTTGTCAGTGGTATTCTCCGGCCCAAACCGCAGAAAATAGTTGGTTACATCCTGGAAACCACGGGCGACACAAATCTTTGTCACTTCCGGATAATCCGACTGACCGGCATCGGCAAAGAAGCTCCGTGTCATGAGTACCGCGTTTTTCGTCACATATACATGATGCAAAACCACAGTATCCTCAACCACCTGGAACTCATCATCGCTGATGTCATAGCTGCTAAAATACACCACCGTGTACGTTCCAGCCTTCAGCTTTGCAGGATCTACATCGATGGAAATGGTATAGTAGCCAGCTCCAGAGTCAAAAGTACCCCAACTGCTTCCAACATAGCCCTTCTCGGTAGGTTCCGCTCCGGCATACAACTCCAGATTCCAATCCTGCTTGACAGACGCATCCGGTACGTAAGCAATGGCCTCCAAATGCATTTTATCGCCTACCATCCGGTACTGTTCCAAGCTGGAGGAATGTGGTACATATGTCGCATAACCAGAAGCTCTAGCGTCCATCGGTTCCACGGCCTCTTCCTGCAGCTTCTGCACAGACTCGACCTGCAGAGTCTGCGTCTCGTTGGCTTGGTGCTTTTTCAGCAGAGAGAAGTCAAGTTGATCCTCCACCGCCTGGCCGGCCAGCGCTGTGGGAACCGCAGCCAAAACCATGCACAGAACGAGGAGCATACAGGTAATACGTTTTTTCATAATATGTGCCTCCTATTATTTTTGGGGATTGCTGATATCTGGACAGCGCGCCGCACCCGCATCCCTGCTCAGGGGGTTGCTGTTCCATTTATGAATGCGCCATTTTCTTTCTCGACCCGTTTCGATTATAAAGCAATCAGGCTGAAAAGTCAATACCCGCTCAAATCAATCTTCTTTTTTATGCTTTACTCCAGGGAACCTCCTGGAGCTTGCCAGTTTGGAAAAAATACAGCAGCAGCTTCTTCACCGGCTTGCCAAAAATCCGGCTTAGCGCCTGCCCATAAGTTTGGATCTGTCCGCCATAGCGGGCGGCCGCGGCCGCCTCGCCCCCAGGTCGGACCCGGTCCGTTTTGAAGTCCAGAACGGTGATCCCGTCTTCCTCCATGAAGCAGCAATCCACCACACCCTGCAGCAGCAGCTTCTCACCGGTCAGGTCCTCTTGCAGGATCCTGCCATCTGCCAAAATCGAGAACTTAAACTCCCGCAGCACATCCTGGCCCCTTTGCAGCCGCTGTCCCAGCTCTGTCCGGAAGAAGTCCCCAATCCACTGGCGGTTCACTGCCCGGGCCTGGCGGGCTGTCAGGAAGCCTTCCGCCAGCAGCCGGCTTAGCTCCGCCTCCACTCCCGCCTGGCTTCCGCAGGCCTCGTAGCGGAGGAATTGCATGGCCAAATGGGTGGCCGTGCCGATCTCCCGGCCTTCCAGGGGGCGCTGGGTCAGAAAGGCGGGCTGCCGCCAACGGCGCGTGCTTGCCAACAGAGGCTGCATCGCCTGCTCCGCCGCCTCCCGGTCCAGCTCCCGGCCCTTCAGCTGGGTGGCAGTCACCTTGGAGGGAGCCTGAACGGCAGACTGGTGGGGATACTGGAAGGACAACAGCGTCTGCACGTCCGGCAGCGGCTCCAGCTCCCTGTCTGGAGTCTGAAGCACCGGCGCCTCAAGCTCCTGTACCGGACCCCGCTGATGGAACCGGATCCTCCAGGGGCTCCCCCTCACCACTGTCTCCTCCGGCTGCCCTGCCTGGGCAAAAAGCTCCCCTGCCTCGGTACGCACCATAGCGGCCATGAGAATCCAGTGCCCCAGGCAGTCCGCCTCCTGGGACAGCGCAGTGTTGCTTCCCAGGGTCACCTGCCTGGCAATGGCCTCCAGCCGTTTGGTGAGATACCGGGAGGCGTAGGTCATAATCAGCATGTCCTTGGCCCGGGTCATGGCTACATACAGCACCCGCAGCTCCTCGGAGGTGTTCTCCTCCTGAATCCTCTGGGCAATGGCCCGCTTGGCCAAGGTGGGATACCGGCACCGGTTCTCCCGATCCAGGGCGCTGCATCCAATGCCCAGTTGGGCGTCCACCAGCACATTGGAGCGCAGATCCTCCCGGTTAAAGGCAGCAGAGAGGTTACTGAGAAACACCACCGGATATTCCAGGCCCTTGGATTTATGGATGCTCAGGATGCTCACTGCCTCTGGCACACCCCCCGCTTCCTCCGGCTGGAGTCCCCCCTGGGCAGCCGTATCCAAAAAAGCCAGAAACTGCGCCAGATCTTTCCGCCCCCCCTGCTCAAAGGAAGCGGCAGTTTCATAGAGAAATTCCAGATTTCGGCGGCGCTTTTCCCCGCCGTCCATGGCAGCAAACACCGCCTCCATATGGGTCCTGGCGTAAATCTCCTCCAGGAGCCGGGTCAGATTCTCCAGCCGGGCAGCCTGGCGGAGGGATTGGACCAGGTCCAGGAATGCTCCCGCCTGTGTATCTCCTGTCTCCCCTGCCCGGGTCAGGGCCTCAAACAGCGCGCCCTCCGGGCAGGCCGCCCGGATGCTCCCCAGGTGATCCGCCGTAAATCGGAACACCGGGCTGGCCAAAACCGCCTCCAGAGGAATGTCCTGGAGCGGATTGTCCAGAACCTGGAGAAATGACCGGAGCACCGCCGCCTCGCCGGTGTCCAAAACGCTGCCCCCTGCTCCCGCAGACACCGGAATGCCACGGGCCTCCAGAGCCCTGCGGTAATACCCGGCGCAGCTGCCTGGGGAACGGAGCAGGATGACAATATCCCCGGGTCGAACCGGACGCAGGTCCTCCCCCTGGCGGATCATGGCCGGCTCCCCCAAAAGGGCCTCAATTCGTTCCGCCACAAATTGGGCTTCGGCCTCATATTTCACCGCCGCCTCTCCCCCCGGCCCTGGCGTCAGCTGGATGCCGTGGAGCTCCACCGCACTCTGAGGAAGGGGACGGTGGGGGATCCCCTCCCGCAGGGCTTCCGCCTCCCCATACTCCAATCCGCCCACAGAAGCGGACATGGTGCACCGAAATACGTGGTTGGCCGCCTCCAGAATTTCACCGCCGGACCGAAAATTCTCCGACAAGAGAATTTTCCGCCCCTGCCCCGGCTCTGCCTCCCCGGCCGGAACAAATTCCCGGTATTTCTCCAGGAAAATTCCCGGGTCCGCCAGACGGAACCGATAAATGGACTGCTTTACATCTCCCACCAGGAAGCAGTTGCCCCGCTCTCGGGTGAGTGTCTCAAAGATCCGGTCCTGGACCTCGTTGGTATCCTGATATTCATCCACCATCACTTCCCGGAACCGCCGCCCAATTTCCCCGGCGGCCCGGGTCGGGCTGTCACCCAGCTTCCCCAGAAGCAGCTCCAGGGTCCGGTGCTCCAGGTCCCCGAAATCCAGCACCCGGCGGCGGCGTTTTTCCCCCTCATAGACCCTTGCGAAGTCCCGAACCAGCTGCACCAGACCCTGCAGGGCCAGATGGGACTGGTCCAGGTCAGCCAACAGTCTCTGGGAATCCACCGCAAAGGGGGCCTGGCGAGCTTTGACCCCTTCCCAGCAGGCCTTGCGCAAAGCCTTGATCCTCTCGGCCAAATCCGGGTCCCGAGGCTTGCGCACAGCTGCCAGGCGGCCAAAATCTGTGATCTGGTGAGTGCGGACCTCCTCCCAGGTGCGGCAAGCCCGTAAAGACTCCAGCTGTCGGAGATTTTCCTCTAGGGTGGGGCCATATTTGGGTCCCAGGTCCTCCTGGGTCCATGCCAGCTGCAGCGCACGGCGGAGCAGCTCCTCCTGGTCCGCCAGATATGCCTGGAGCCGGTCCATCAGATATTTGCCCCAGGTGGTCTGGCCTGCATCCCGGGCCTCCTCCTGCCCCTTCAAACAGCTCTCCAGCCAGGCATCCGGCCGGAGATGGCACCGGGCTGCCTCATAGACAGCCGCCACAATCTCCGGCACCGCATGGTCGTCCCGGCCAAAGCCCTGGGTATCCACAAAGGCCTGGAGCTGGGGACTCCCAGAGATGTTCTCATAGGCTGCCTCCAAAATTTCCTCCATAGCCCGCTGCCGCAGGCTATGGCACTCCGTCTCATCCGCCACCCGAAAATCCCCGGGCAGCTCCAGAGCAAAGGCGTACTCCCGCAGCAGATCTCCGCAAAAGGAATGAACCGTGGAAATTTTCGCCAAATATAGCCGCTGCACCTGGCGCTGCAAGTGCCGGTTTCCTGGATTTGCAGCCAGCACCTCCGTCAGCTTCGCCCCGATTTTCCCCCGGAGCTCTGAGGCAGCGGCCTTGGTATAGGTGATGATCAGGAATTCATCCACATTAGCCGGGTCCCGGTCCTGGCAGAGGTAACCCATCAGCCGGTCTACCAATACCTTGGTTTTGCCGGATCCGGCAGCCGCCGCCACCAAAAGGGGCCCCCCCCGGTCCTCCACTGCAGCCTTCTGGGCTTTTGTCAAGGTTTCAGTCATGGCGCGTTCCCTCCTGTTCCACCTGCTCCCAGAACTCCTCTGCGCTCACCGCCCGGTAGGACCGGGGCTGGCCCCACAGGTCCAGGTGGCAGGCGCTGGCATATTCACAGTAGCGGCAGGCGTTGTGATTGCCCCTGCTGTAGGGGTTTGGCTCCACCTGGCCTCCTGCAATGCCGTCCACCAGACGGGCCAGAAGACGAAATACATAGCTCTTTAGCTGATCCAGCTGCTGTCCCGTGGCCAAATCCCCGGTAAGCGCTCCGGTTTTCCCTCGCTTCACCGGCAGGAACCGGGACTCCTCGCTCCCGTCCATAGCCTGCAGCACATCCTCGTCAAGAAGCAGCAGACCCTTCCGCCGGGCCTCCTTCTGCCGCAAAAGCCGGGCTTCCTGGGGCTCTACAGGCCCCTCCACCGGCAGCACCGCCGCCCGGGCCGGAAAGTACAGAACGCCTGCAGCTTCCGCACTGACCCCCAAGTAAGCCCTGCCATGGTCCTCCAGGGCAAAGAGATACAGAAGCATCTGCAGCCCCAGGCCGTTCAGCACATCGCAGTAGTCAAAGTCCTTCCGACCGGTTTTGTAATCCACCACCCGAACATAGGTCTGCCCGTCCCGCTCATACAGATCCAGCCGGTCCACAAAGCCCCGGAGCTGGGCCGGCATGGCTCCGCCTGGGATCTCCACCGGGGGCATGGCCCCACCGGGGCCAAACTGGACCTCGAAGCCCGCCGGTTGGAACCGGGACTGGGCCAGCTCCTCCCACAATTCCCGGACCACGGCCCGGAGCTCCTGGAGGTTCCGTTCCAGAAGATAGTCCTGGCGGCTGGTCCGCTCTCCCAGGCCGGCAAAGTACTCCCGCCGATACCGGCCGGCATACTCCATGGCCAGCTCCTGGGTCCGCTCCAAGCTCACCCTGGAAAAGCCCCCGGCTTCGCAGACATCCCGGGCCGTATGCTCCAGAATGTAGTGCACAAATGTCCCAAACTCTGCCGGGTCTACCGTAATTTCTTTTCGCTCCCTGGCCCTGAGGCCATAGCGCATGAAGTAGGCAAACCGGCAGGAGGCGGCTTTATCCACCTGAGAAGCGGAAAGCCGTAGCCGCTCCCCGTAAAGCCCCCGGACCGTCTCTGGCGTCAAAACGCCCAGCGTATACCCGGCTCCTGCCCGAACCTGCCGCCAGGCCTCCTCCACCTCTGAAGGGACCTGGCTCTGGCCTGCCAGCCGGGCCCCGGCATCCCAAATGTCGGCAATCCGGTCCTCCGGTGGAAGATGCTCCGGCTCCGCCTCCCGGCCCAGCATCTGTGCCAACCGCCGAAAGACGGCAGCCGGTTGCCCTGCGCCGCAGGTGAGGCAAAGGAACCGGGTGGCGCCCCCTGCCACGGCATAAATCCCCGCCGTTTCCTGCTCCAGCTGCCGGTACAGGTCCGCCGTGAGGGGCAGGCCCAAATCCATCAGCGTTTTCCGCTCCGGCTCCGTAAGGACCATGCCTCCCGTCCCTGCCTGGGGCAGGAATCCCTCCTGAGCCCCCAGGAGGTATACATATTGGGCCTCCTGCCGCCGCATGGCAGCCACGCCGCCCACCATAACGCTGTCCAGAGTCTGGGGGATGGTTCCCACCTGGTACTGGCTCAGGAGCAGACGGAACAGCCGGGTGAATCCGTCCAGATCCCGGACCGTCTCCCCCAAAAGGGCCCCCATCTGCTCCATAGCCCCCACCAGAATATCCCAGAGCTGCTCCTGCTCCTGGGTGCCCCGGCGGTCTCCTGCTGCCTCAAAGGCAGTCGCCAGGTCCTCCAGACGCTGAGGCGCCCGGATCTCCTCCAGAAAGGCATACAGGGCCTCCAGCTGCTCCAGGGTGTTCCGCGCCCCTGCCATGGTCGTTTGCATCCGCACCAAGGGCAGCACCCCGGTCTCCCGGCTCCGGTTCAGGTCCTCCAGGGCGGCCTCGTCTTCCAGCTCCCAGGGCAGTCCCAGTCCCCGGGGATGCCGGTCAAAGGGCTCCCTCCAGGCTTTTCCGCCCAGGCCCCAGGTAATGACATAGTTCTCCAACCGGTCACAGGCCGCCGGGTCCAGGGGAGAGAGGGCAGATTTCAGATACCGCAGCACCGGCTCCCGGTCCAAGCCCTCTACCACTGCCTCCAGAGCGGTGAGCACCGCGTTGGGGGCGGGCTTCAGAAGAATATCCTGAGATCCGGCAAAGTAGGCGGGAACCCCGTACCGGCCCAAAACCTGGCGCAAAACCGGCTCATACCGTGGGAAATCCCCGCACACCAGGGCCATATCCCGGTACCGCACCCCGGCCCGGGCTCTGCGGCGAAGCTCCGCCGCCACAAACACGCATTCCTGCCGCACCGTCTCCAGACGGGCAGCCCGGGCGTAATCCGCCAGGCCCGGGATGGGCTCCAAGGGCCCCCACAGGAGCGTCCGGCGCATGTTACCCCAGGGCGTTCCTACATCCGGATCCCGGAGACCCTGCTCCTGGGCCGGAATCCCGGCCTGGGACGCCAGGCGCAGCAGCGTTCCCGCCGTCTCCCCGGCCAGCTCCATCCCCGGGGTCTGGGAGCCTGGCCCATCGCAGACCAGGCTCACCGTCACAGAGGGAGACTCCTCAATGAGATGGGCCAAAACAGCCAGCTCCTGGGCGGTGAAGTCAGAAAATCCGTCTATGTAAAACACATGCTCCCGGGCAAAACTCCCCGCTTCCATCTGCTCCAGCAGCTTGGTCATCCGGTCTCTGGGGTCCTGGCCAAAGCCTGCACAAATCCCGTCGTAGGCCTCCAGAAGAAGCGACAGCTCCTCCAGCTTCTCCGCCAGGATGCCCTCCGACTGCCGGGCAGCTGCCTGTAAGGCCTCCCGGGTCACACAGCAGCTTTTAAACTCGTCCACCGCAGTCACCAGAGCCGAGAGAAATTCCGGCCTGGTTCCTACGGCTGCGTAGGCCTTCAGCCGGGGCCGCAGCTGCTCCACCGCCGCCGCCATGGCCAGCAGTCGCCCACCGCCGTCCAGAACCGGCTCCGCTCCGCCCCCCATCTGGGCAAACACACGGCCAGCCAGGCGGGTGAAGCTCAGCACCTCCCCATACCGGCTGGCCGTATCCCCGGCCCTGGCGCAGAGACGGCGCTCATAGTCGTGGGAGGCCTGCTCCGGAACCAGCAAAATCCGGCCTCCTGCCTTCCTGCTCACATCCTGAGCCAACAGGTCCAGAATCCGGTCCCGGTTGGTCCGCCAATTGGTTCCCAACATCAACTGAAGCATGGGTTCACCTCATTTCTGTATTGGTGCAAATCCCCTGTAGAGTCTGATTTCCGGGGAATGCGTCCTGACTGCACACGGCTTTGGGCAGTCGAAAATCACGAATGAAGCCAATTTTTGACCTGCCCCAGCCAATCCAGGAACTGAAAACGAATTTCGTATTCCCCTTCCTCCCGAGTGAGGGTTCCGGCCAGCTGGCTGGAGAGACCGGAGGCCTCTGCCGTTTCCTGGAAGCCCTCTGAGGAAGCGGGGACACACAAGGTGGGGAATACCACACACCACCAGTTGTGCCCCGCTCCTTCCCCGATGGTAACCCGCAGCGCTTCATAGAGCCCGGCAGGAAGCTGGAAGGTGTCATACACCCGGGTGGGAAATTCCTCCAGGGCCAAGCTCACCTGAGCTTTTAGATGGGAACCGGCCTGCTGCAGCACCCGGTTAGCCGTGTCCTCCAATTCCCCCAGATGTTCTGCCAGAAACTCCTTGGCCTCCTGGGCAGAGTCCAGCTCTTCCATCACACCGTTTAGCTGCGCTACAATGGCATCCCGCACCTGGAGCTTCAGGTCCTGGTCCTCCTGAGAGTCGGAATTGGCTACCACATGGAGGCGGACCAAATTTTCCTCCAGTGCCTTGCTGTCCCGCAGGAGGCCCGCCCCCCAGGTGAGAGCTCCCGCCGCCAGGGCCAAAATTCCCAACCGTCTCCAAAACCGCGCCATAAAAAGTCACCGTCCATCCGTAATTTCTCACAGTATGGACGGTAACCTCAAAAATTATACAGTTTTGGCAATGAAAACCTGGGGATAGTTGTCCTTCAGCATGGTGCAGATTACCGCAGCATACTCAAAAGAGGGCGCGATGGCATACACCGACGGGCCAGACCCAGACATGGCAAAGCCCAAAGCCCCATAGGAATTCATCAGAGACTTGATATAATTGAGCTCCAGGTGCTTTTCCGTCACCACCGGCTCAAAGACGTTGCACAGCTGCCCGGCTATGGCGCCCACATCCCCCTGGACAATGGCCGCCTCCATGGCGGTGTGATCCGGCCGCCGGGCAATGGCGGTCTCATCCAACCGCCGGTACAGCTCAGGGGTTGACACAGGAAAGTCCGGTTTGCACACCACGAACAGGGTCTCCGGCAAATCCGGCAGCTTCCGCAGCCGCTCTCCCCGTCCTTGGCACAGCACCGTGCCTCCCAGGGTGCAGAAGGGCACGTCGCTTCCCACCTCTGCCCCCAGCTCTGCCAGAGCATAGATGGAAAAAGGATAGTCATAGTGCCGGTTCAAAGCCCGCAGGACTGCAGCGGCATCGGCGCTGCCGCCGCCCAGGCCCGCCTGGGTGGGAATGCGCTTGGTGATTCGGATGGCCACGCCCTCCGGGTCCCGTTTGGCCGCCCGGCAGAACATCTCCGCCGCCTTCCAGGCCAGGTTGCTGCTGTCCTGAGGTACGTCCTCTTTGTCACAGGAGAGGGTCCAGGGCTTTGCCGTGCCCACCTCCACCTCCACATCATCCCGGATGGAGATGGTCTGCATCACAGACTGAATGTCATGGTAACCATCGGGCCGCTTGCCCAGCACATCCAGTGTCAAATTGATTTTGGCAAACGCGCCTTCGCGCAGTGTCACACTCACTTAATGGTTCTTCCTTCCAGGTAATATCTCTTCTCTCGGGCGTGGCCCATGGAGAAGGTCTTCCGAGGCAGAACGCCGTCGGCCACCACGCCCCGGAACAGCTGGCTCTTGGCCATCGCAGGAAGCAGGAAGCCAATGGCCCGGTCCTGACGGGCCAGGTTCTTCAGGTCCTCATCGCCGTGGATGTAATCAATCTTCCCGGGATGGGCCGCCAGATATTCATCCAGGAATTGCTGCAGGACGCCCACCTCCAGCTGGCTGCGGCTCCGGTCCAGGTACACCGTGCCGGTTTTCTCCCCAGCATACCAGGTGATGGGATAGCCATCTGGTGCGCACCAGGGCTCCAGTGCAGCCAACAGGGCCTCGGGGTCAGTTTCCACCACAACCCGGTGAATGGGCTCAAACTGCTGAGCCTCGTCGTGGATGTTCTCCAGCTCCACCAGGGCATACCGGGCGGGGTGGTTCGACAGATCCACCCCGGGATTTTTGGCCTTCAGCTCTTCGTAGCAGCTCTTGGCCGTGGCCAGGGAGTGGTTGCCGTCGCCCACAGCAAAAACCAGGGACGCGCCGGGCAGATCCTGGTATTTCTCCGGGCAGGCGGCGGTATAGGCGGTCAGACGGTCTTCAAAGGCCGCCGCCTCCTCACCAGAGACCAGGTAGCCAGTAATGTGGCCGCCGCCCTCCATGAGGTCAAAATCGTACAGCTTCGTCAAGCTCTCCTTCTTGGCCCCGACGGGCTCCAGCAGCACCTTCCGGTCGTCGTCACACAGCAGCAGAATATGGGGCAGCTCCAGGCTGGCGTTCCGCCGGACCCGCTGGCGGGGGGGGATACGCTCCGTCACCGTCCGCTCCGTGGCACGGACGGCAGAGGTGGAGCCGGGGTTGTAGTCATAAGCCTCCAGGTCCACCATGCCCACCAGGCCCTTGCGGACAGAGCCATTTTGGAGCGTCCGTTCCACATAGACAAACGAATTTTCATAAGTCCGGAACAAGCCGTTGGCCAGATAGGCCTCCATGGTCCGGTTGATCTCCTCTGTATGAGCTGCCTCCTGAGGAGTCCCCAGCTCTGCTTCCGGCAGAATCAGGCGCAGAGTAGAGGGGGCGTCCCCTGCGGTTTCGGCCACGCGGGCCCAGTAAGCGGGGTCAGAGGTAAACTGGTCACAGGCGATCACTGCCCATTTCTCCATAGAATCCACCTGGGGAATCAGAATGTTTGCCGGCAAAAATGCGTTCATCAAGCTCCAACCTTTCGTTTTATGTTCCCGGCCAAATCTGCGCCGGGTTTCCCGTTCATTATACACGATGTCCCTTAAAAAAGAAAGCATGATTCTGTGCCATTTTGCCAAAAAAGAGCAGCCTGTCCACCTGTTGCAGACAGGCATACCCATGGCACAGCTTTTTTACTTTCATACTGCCCATGCAGTCCCGCCACTGGACGCTGCACGCACGTTCTTTCCAATGCGGCGAACAGGCAGGCCTGCTGCTACAGGCATTTCCTAGCCCCGGCAGCAGGTCTGCCCGCACCCAAACTATTCTACCAAATCGACAAAATCGCTGTCCTCTCCATAACCGGCAGGGGGTGGGGTCACGTCCCGCTGGCTGCGAAGCTCCCCAATGCGCTGAAGGGCGGCATCGATCCGGCAGATCTGCTCATCATAGGCCGGTCCGGATGGTGTGGCGGCGGCAATTTGGTCCTGATAATACAGCTTGCCTATGGCCTGGTAAGCGGACTTGACCTTCTCCTCCTCTGCAGCAATGGCAATGGAGAGCTTGGCGGAATTTGCCGCCCGCTTCGTGGCCGAGGCGGCGGTCTGGGCTGCACTGGCGGCCCGGTTCCAGAATTCATCAAAATGGCTCATGGCAGTATCTCCTTCCGGTTCAGGTTTCTCCTTGTATTATAACACAATTCCGGCCCGTCCGGTGACATAGGTTCCGTTTTTTTACAAAAAGTTTATGTTCTGAGCCAGGTCTGGAACCGGTCCTTCAGGCTTTTTTTCTCCTCAACCGGCACTTCCCCCGGTTGCTCCTCCGATGGTTCCTCCGGAGCTTGCCCAACCGCCACCCGGTTCACAAAGAGGCCGCTTGGATCGTGCTTCCGCACAGCCTGCACCGCCAGAATGACCAGCGCCACCACACAGCCCACCGCCGCCAAAATCTGGCTCACCCGCAGGCTGGTGCCGGGAATGTATAAGCTGTCGGTGCGCAGGCCCTCAATCACCGCCCGGCCCGCTCCGTACCAGGCCATATACTGCAAAGCCGTCTGGCCGTCGTACTTCCGGCCCTTGGACAGGAAATGCAGAAGCAGGAAGCCCACCAGATTCCACAGCGATTCATACAGAAAGGTGGGGTGGACATAGGACGTCTGGCCCGTAACCGGGTTGTACAGGCCCATGCGCAGAAAGCTGCTCGTTTCTTCCCCAAAGGCCTCCCGGTTAAAGAAATTGCCCCACCGGCCGATGCACTGGCCGATGAGAAAGCCCAGGCAGACCAGATCCAGCAGGGCAAATACATTCAGCTTCTTCACCCGGCAGTACACCAGGCAGCCAAGGACTGCCCCAATAACACCGCCATAAATGGCCAAGCCCCCCTCCCAGATATACAGGCAGGAGATGGGGTTGGCGGCATACTGCTCCCAGGAGAAGGCGCAGTAATAGGCCCGGGCGCAGAGAATTGCGAAGGGAGTCACCCACAGGACCCCATCAATGACGTCATCTTCCCGGAAGCCGAACTGGCGGCTCCGGCGGCAGGCATACAGCACCGCCAGGCACAGCCCCAGGGCAATCACCAAGCCATACCAACGGATGCTGAAGCTGCCCAGGGTAATCCCTGTGGAGGGATTTAGAGAAATCCCCAGACCTGGGAAGGAAATTTCTGTATATGTGAGCATTGTCATACCTCCTGCTGGCGCGGCAGAACCACGGAAATGGCGCAAAGGTCCTCTCGCACAGTCTGCCGCAGAAATGCTTCCACTTCCTCCTTGGTGACGGCGTCGTATTCCGCCGGGAAGGTCCAGAAGTCCGTGCCGGAAAAATGGGCCTGGCACAGGCGGAAGCAGGTGCTGTCAAAGCTATCCAGAGCCCGGACCCGGCGGCCCAGGGCGGACCGCTTCAGCCGGTGGAACAGCTCCTCCTCCACCCCCTCGGCAGCCAACCGGCGCGCCCCGGCGCAAATGGCGTCCCGGACGGCCTCTGGATTCCGGCTGTCTCCGCCACAGCTGAGGAGGGCCACTCCGGGCATGTCTTCATATCCGGCAGCAAAGGAGGAGTCGATGAGCCCCGCCTGGTACAGCTCCAGATACAGTCGGGAGGACTCCCCCATCAGGGCCTCCGCCGCCAGGTCTCCCACCAGCTCCTGGCGGGCGCCTGCCGGTCCAAAGCCGGGCCAGGGGCACTTGAAGCCCATCTGGAAGGTGGGCATGGCCACATCCATCTGCCGGCAGGTACCGGAGGTGCAGCACCCCGGCTCCTCCGGCGGCCCGTAGTCCCGCACCGGAAGAGGGCGGCGCTCCTGAGGCAAAATCCGCTCCGCCGCCGCCACCACCTGGGCCGGGTCCACATCCCCCACCACGCAGAGCATCATGTTGGCGGGATGGTAAAAGGCATCATAGCAGCTCCGGAGAATCTCCGGTGTAATGGCCCCAATGCTCTCCACAGTCCCGGCAATGGGCACCCGGACGGGATGGTGGCGGTACATGGCGGCAAACAGGTCCTCATAAACCTGGCTGTCCGCGCTGTCCTCATACATCCGGATCTCCTGGGCGATAATCCCCCGCTCCCGCTCCACAGATTCCTCGGTGAAATAGGGGGTGGAGACAAAGGTGAGCAGCAGCTCCAGGCAGGCCTCAAAATGCTCCGTACAGGTGAAGTAGTAGGCCGTCATGTTATAACTGGTAAAGGCGTTGGGATTGGCGCCCAGGGCGGAAAACTCCTGCATCACGTCCCGGTCCGGCATCTCAAACATCTTGTGCTCCAGGTAATGGGCCACCCCCGCCGGGGTATCATAAGCCCGGCCCATCCAGGTGAATTTGGTATCCATGGAACCGTAATTGGTGACAAAATAAGCGCACTTTTTGGCAAACCCCGGCTTTGGCACCACGCATACGGGTAGTCCGTTGGGCAGGGTGGCTGTCACCGCCCGTTCGTCCAGCTGGGGATAACGCTGTTCCTTCATACCTTGGCCCCCTTCAGGAAAAAGATGGTGTCCAGCTCCACCTGTCTGGCCGCCCAGGCGGCGTCAGCCACGGTGACTGCTCGGACGGCGTCCCGGTAGCCCGTCCGGTCCAGGGGGAACCCGCTCAGCAGACGGAACAGGGCGAAGTCCTCCATCCGTCCCGGGGCGTCAGGAATGGTGCGCAGGCTGGAGCAAATGGCCTCCTGAGCTGCCTTCAGCTCCTCCTGGGTGATCTCTCCGGCCTGGCAGGCAGCCAGCTGCCGGAGGATCTCCTCCTTGGTCCGCTGGTAGTTGCAGGTGTCAATACCGGAGGACACGGTGAGGATGCCCTTGGATCCATAGACGGAAGAGGACGCATAATAGCACAGGGACAGCTTCTCCCGCACGTGGAGAAACAGCTTGCTGGTCAGGTCCCCGCCAAACAGGGCGTTCAGGACCATCAGTGCCGGAAAACCGGCGTCCCGGGTGGTAATGCCTGTGGTGAAACCCATAGATAGCTTTCCCTGTGTTAAGTCCATGGTTTCTTCCAAATACTGGGGCTCCCCCCGCCTGCCCATGGAGGCAAAGGGCAGAGGCTCCGGGGTCTGGCGTGGCAGCTCCTGCAGCGCCCGGCGCAGCAGCTCCGCCACCGCCTCCAGGGGGGCGCTGCCGGCATAAAACAGCTCCACCTGGGAGGTGCCCAAAACCTGCCGGTAATGTCGGTACAGCTCCCCGGGAGTTATGGCCGCCACATCCTCCGGCTCTCCCAGCCGGGGGACGCCGAAGCCGTCGTCCCGGCACATGGCCCGGAGCATCTGCTGCCCGGCGTAGACCCGCTTGTCATTGAGGGAGGTCTCTATGGTGCTGATGAGGTTTTCCTTCTCCCGCTCCACATAGTCCGGATCCAAGGCGCCCCCCACCAGCCGGGGCCGGAGAAGCACCTCCCCCAGCAGCTCCGTCATAGGCTCCAAAACCCGGTCCCCCTCCAGGGCAAACCGGTCCTCCAAAAAGCTGAGGTAGAAGCCCCAGGTCTGGATTTCCCCATTCTTCCGCACCAGAGGCCCCAGGCTTGCGCCATACAGGCCGTCCAGCGCCTGGGAAATGCTCTGCAAATCCGGGTGTACATCTGTACCCTGGATCAACACGTTGGCCAGGAGGGCATTTTTCGCCGCCTCGGACCGGCACAGAGGCCGGAGAAAGCTACAGCTGAGGCAGGCGCTTTTAAACCGCCCGGTGGTTACGCCCCGGAGGCTCACACCGGGAAACAGCTCGATTGTTTGCTCCATAGACTCCATCCTTTATTTTCATTGCAGCAGGATAGCCCTGCATCATAATTCCATTATATACCAATTCTCCAAAAAGGGAAAGGGGCGTACGGGACTTTTCCAAAAAAATCCCCACGCCCTGTCGGAATTTCCCTCTTGGTTTCATATTCCCATTTACCCGCCGTCTATTCCCCGCCCCCAGGTGGGAAGGCTACTACATGGCCTCTTACACCATCTCCTTCCGCACCGCCGCAAATCTGAAGGCGAAACGCACGACCTTACCCTTTTGCACTGACGGGGGCGGCCTCCCGGGCGCGCCGGCAGAAGAGGCCGGCTGGTTGCCGGAGCCCCAGGCGAATTCGTACGGCCTGAGAGTCAGTCCGGATTTGCCGGAACCGTAACAGGTCCCGGAGCGTTCTGCCGCCGGTGTGCCAAGGATGCCGCACCCTACCGCCTCGGGGGGCAGACGGAAGTAGGGGCGTCTCAATCGATCCTGCCCGACAGTCTTACGGTCGCAACATAGTCCCTCCCGTACTCCTGCCTGTCTCAGCAAATCCCAAAGACAAACTCCGTCACCGATTCCTTCCGCTCCCCGGCCTTTACCAGGGGGCTGGGCCACCCGGGATGATTGGGGCTGTCGGGGTAGAACTGGGTCTCCAGACAAACGCCGCTGCCCTTGCCATAGACTCTGCCGCCCTTCCCCCGGGCCTCCAGGAAGTTTGCGGTATAGACCTGGACGCCGGGGCAGTCGGTGTACACCGTCAGAACCCGGCCTGTCTCCTCACACACCAGCCGGGCAGCAGGGCCTTCCCCTGGGTCCAGGACAAAATTGTGGTCAATTCCCCCCTGAGGAGCCAGCAGATGGTCCTCCTGGTCCAGCTTCAGGGCCTTGGGCCTGCGGAAATCCAGAGCCGTTCCCGCCACCGGCAGAAGGCGGCCCGTGGGGATGGAAGCCGCATCCACCTCCGTAAACCGCTCTGCCCGGAGCTGCAGGGTCTGCTCCATGGCCGCCTCCGGCCGCTCCTCTCCCGCCAGGTTAAAGTAGCTGTGATTGGTCATATTAAACACTGTATCCCGGTCAAAAACACCCTGGTAAGTAATTCGCAAACGCCCCTCGGCCAGGGCATAGGTCACCTCCACCCGTCCCATCCCGGGGAAGCCCTGGTCTCCCTCCGGCGTCTCCAGAGCCAGGGTGATGGCGCTTTCCGTCAGACGGTCCACCATCCACATCCGGTGGAACCAGTACTCCGGCCCACTGTGGAGGTTGTTGGGTCCCTCGTTGGGGGTCAGGCATACCCTTCTGTCCCCCACCGGCAGGCAGGAGCCGCCCACCCGGTTGGCGTTCCGGCCCACCGTAGCACCCAGGCAGCCGCTGCCATGCAGGTATTCCCCCGCCGTGTCAAAGCCCAGGACCACATCGGCCAAATGTCCCTCCCGGTCCGGTGCCAGCAGACTCACCAGGGTCGCGCCAAAATCCGAAATCCCGGCAGTGAGGCCACCCCCACATATGGTGTACAGATGGGCGGTCTCTCCGCCCGGCAACGTGCCAAAGCTCCGTGTCATATTCCAAGCTCCTTCGCTGAAAAAGTGATATTCCGGCCTCCCGAATGCGGCAGGTACCTGCCCACATTATACTGGAACGCCCCCTGAAATTCAAACCCCAATCCCAAAAACCGGACGCTTTTCCGAATCTTTCCCTCCCGGTGATCTGGAACGCTGCTGTGTCAAAAAAATCACAAAAAGTTCCAAAAATCCCAAAACACAAAATTTTGTGTTTTGGGGCTTGCAAAAAGCACAAGATGTAGTATAATAAAAGCCGCTACCCACCAGAACCGATAGGCCGGACTCGTCCCGGCATAGCATACGGAAAACGCCCCCAAAGGTACAGCAGAGAGGAGAAACCCCTATGAAGATCATCAAACGCAACGGTGCAGAGGCCGCCTTTGACATTTCCAAAATCGAATCCGCCATCACCCGGGCCAATGCCGCCGTGGCAGAGCAATTTCAGATGACTGCCACCCAGATTCACCGGATTGCTGAAAGCGTGGCCCTCAGCTGCCAGGAAATGGGCCGCAGCCCCGCCGTCGAGGAAATTCAGGATCTAGTAGAAAAGGCCATTATGGCCCACGGTGCCTTTGAGGTGGCCAAACAATACATCACTTACCGCTACACCCGGAGCCTCATCCGGAAGTCCAACACCACCGATGACCGGATTCTCTCCCTCATCGAAAGCAACAACGAGGAAGTCAAGCAGGAAAACGCCAATAAAAACCCCACGGTGAATGCCGTTCAGCGGGATTACATGGCTGGCGAGGTCTCTAAAGACATCACCCGGCGGATTTTGCTGCCCAAAGAAATCGTGGAGGCCCATGAGGCCGGCATCATCCACTTCCACGACTCGGACTATTACGCCCAGCACATGCACAATTGCGACTTGGTAAACCTGGAGGACATGCTGCAAAACGGCACCGTCATCTCCGGCACCATGATTGAAAAGCCCCACTCCTTCTCCACTGCCTGCAACATCGCCACCCAGATCATCGCCCAGGTAGCCTCCAACCAATATGGTGGCCAGTCCATTTCCCTCACCCACCTGGCCCCCTTCGTCCAGGTGAGCCGGGAGAAGATTCGGGCCGCTGTGGAGCGGGAGCTTCGGGAATTTCACGTCTCCCCCGCCCCAGAGATCATATCCCAGGTGGTAGAGGAGCGGCTGCGAGAGGAGATCCGCCGGGGCGTCCAAACCATTCAGTATCAGGTGGTCACCCTCATGACCACCAACGGTCAGGCCCCCTTCATCACCGTGTTCATGTATCTGAACGAGGCCAAAAGCGAGCAGGAAAAGAAGGACCTGGCGGTGATCATCGAGGAAATGCTCCTGCAGCGGTGCGAGGGCGTCAAGAATGAAACCGGCGTCTGGATCACCCCCGCCTTCCCCAAGCTCATTTACGTCCTGGAGGAGGACAACGTCCGGGAGGGCACACCTTACTGGTACCTGACCCGGCTGGCCGCCCAGTGCACCGCCAAGCGGATGGTCCCCGACTACATCTCCGAAAAGAAGATGCTGGAGCTGAAGATCGACAAAAACGGGGAAGGCCACTGCTACACCTGCATGGGCTGCCGCTCCTTCCTGACTCCCTATGTGGATGAAACCGGCAAGCCCAAGTACTACGGCCGGTTCAACCAGGGTGTGGTTACCATCAACCTGGTGGACGTGGCCCTGTCCTCGGGCAAGGATCAGGAGAAGTTCTGGAAGATTTTCGACGAGCGCCTGGAGCTGTGCCACCAGGCCCTCATGTGCCGCCACAACCGACTCAAGGGCACCCTCTCCGATGCTGCGCCCATTTTGTGGCAGTACGGCGCATTGGCCCGCCTCCAGAAGGGCGAGCCCATTGACAAGCTCCTGTACGGCGGATACTCCACCATCTCCCTGGGCTACGCCGGGCTGTATGAGTGCGTAAAGTACATGACCGGCCACTCCCACACCGACGCTGAGGCCACCCCCTTTGCCCTGTCGGTCATGCAGCATATGAACGACGCCTGCGCCAAATGGAAGAAAGAGCACAACATCGACTTCAGCCTCTACGGCACTCCCTTGGAATCCACCACTTACAAGTTCGCCAAGTGCCTCCAGCAGCGCTTCGGCAAAATCCCCGGCATCACAGACAAAAGCTACATTACCAACTCCTACCACGTCCACGTGTCTGAGCCCATCGACGCCTTTACCAAGCTGTCCTTCGAAGCGCAGTTCCAGCGCCTCAGCCCCGGCGGCGCCATCAGTTACGTGGAGGTCCCCAACATGCAGAGCAACATCGATGCCGTGTTGGAGGTCATGCAGTTCATTTACGAAAACATCATGTACGCTGAGTTGAACACCAAGTCCGACTACTGCCAGGTCTGTGGCTATGACGGAGAAATTGAAATCCAAGAAGATCCCGATGGCAAGCTGGTCTGGACCTGCCCCCAGTGCGGCAACCGGGATCAGAGCAAAATGAACGTAGCCCGCCGCACCTGCGGTTATATCGGCACCCAATTTTGGAACCAGGGCCGAACCCAGGAGATCCGGGACCGGGTCCTCCATCTGTAAGCCGCCTCAAATCCCATATCAAACTGGCCGCCTTCCCCACATGAAGTTCTCCCTGTCAAGTAAACACGGAAACCAAGGACTTATTGAAAATCGTGGAGTCCCGGTATAAGCAAAACTCCACGATCTTCTGTTCTCAATTTGACATCCTGGAATGGCCAGAGAAGCTGTCTGACCCGCTTCTGGCAGATGCCATTTGCGGCCGGAGCGTCCACGATGCCTATACCGTGGTAATTGGCGGCAGGAGTCTATGCGCAAGCAGAAAGGTCTGCAGGAAATCTGACATCTGCGAGGGCTCGATTCCCTTTTGCGATAGCTGCGGAGAGCTTATACGAACCCAAACAAGACGCTGGGACACACTGATAACACCTTAGCGGCTCAGCCCTGGCCATACGCAACCTGTGCGGTGGGACTGCTCAATCCAGGCGGTCCCATTGCTCCATCTCAGCGGAACCGCTGCTCCATTTCGCCGGTGGAGGTGATTTTCACGGGCGGCGTAAGCATTTTCCTACATTTTTGTTTATACTCCAATCTCTCAGTAGTGTCACGGGTTATGGGTGAATTATTGTTCAGCTTTATTAGAGATTGATTTTTGAGGGCAGTTAAGCCCCCCTCTGCAATCTATTTCTAATAAAGCTGAACAATAATTTGCCCATAGCTCTTGATACTACTGCATATTTTCCCGTCACAGCACAAGCTGCCCAACAAAAAAGAGAACACCTTTCGAAATTTCTTTCAAAAAATGTTCTCTTGACAGCATGTGCCGTATTGCATGTTAGCCTGACAACAATGCATCCTACGCTGTAATTCTTCCTATTGATACAAAAATTGTTGTCAAGTAAGATTTGAGTTGCCGGCAGCCCTTGATTTTACTGGTCTTTTCCGCCGATGGGCTTCATCGTCGGGAACAAAATAACCTCCCGAACACTATCCTGGCCGGTCAGGAGCATGACACACCGGTCGATTCCGATGCCTAAGCCGCCTGTGGGGGGCAGACCATATTCCAGGGCTGTGATATAGTCTGTATCCATCATACCAGCCTCTTCGTCTCCATGCTCCCGCATCTCCACCTGCTTCTGGAAACGGGCCTTTTGGTCTATGGGATCGTTCAGCTCTGAGAAGGCGTTGCCCATTTCGCTGCGGCAGATGAAGAGCTCAAAGCGCTCTGTCAGTCTGGGGTCCTTGGGGGACCGCTTCGCCAAAGGCGACACATCCACAGGGTGCATGGTGATAAAGGTGGGCTGCACCAGCTTCTCCTCCACCTTCTGGTCAAAGCACTCATACAAGAAATTGCCCCAGGTGTGGTCCTTTTCCGGCCCCAGTTCCACGCCCACCGAAGCAGCCAGCGCTTCCGCTTCTGCATCCGTGGTAACAGACATAAAGTCCACACCCAAGTACTTCCGCACAGCCTCTGCCATGGTCATTCTGGGCCACCCCGGAGTCAGATCTACGTCTTCGCCCATCCAATGCATCTGATATGTGCCCAGAATCTCCTTGGCCGCCCCGGAGAGCAGGGCTTCAAACAGATCCATCATATCGTGAAAGTCAGCATACGCCTGGTACAACTCCACAGTCGTAAATTCCGGATTGTGCTTGGGGTCCATTCCCTCGTTCCGGAAAATTCGCCCAATTTCATAAACCCGGTCCAAGCCGCCTACCACCAGCCGCTTCAGATGCAGCTCCGTGGCGATTCGCATATACATGGTGATGTCCAGGGTATTGTGATGGGTGATGAAGGGACGGGCTGTAGCGCCACCGGAGATGGTGTTGAGCACCGGGGTCTCCACTTCCATATAGCCCCGGTCATCCAGGAACCGGCGAATATAGGAAATGAATTTGGAACGAATTTCAAAGGTACGGCGCACTTCGGGATTGACAATCAGGTCCACATAGCGCTGGCGGTAGCGGGTCTCCAGATCGGTGAGGCCGTGAAACTTCTCCGGCAGGGGCAGCAGGGCCTTGCTGAGCAGGGTCGCCTCGTGGACCCGGAGAGAAATCTCCCCCTTTTGGGTGCGGAATACATCCCCCTTGACCCCCACAATGTCGCCAATATCCATTTTTTTAAACCGGTCATAAGCTTCCGGGGTCTCCATTTCGTCCATTCGGACGTAGAGCTGAATTCGGCCGGCATAATCCTTCAAATCACAGAACATGACCTTCCCCATGCCGCGCTTGCTCACAATACGGCCCGCCAAGGAGACGGTTTTGCCCTCCATGGCCTCAAAATGGTCCTTGATCTCTGTGCTGCAAGAGTCAAACTCAAACTTTGTCTGGACAAAGGGGTCCATGCCTTCCGCCTGAAGCTGCGCCAGCTTCTCCCGGCGGATCTGGACCTGATCGCTCAAAGACATCTCAGATGCGGGTACAAACTTTCCCATAATAACCTCTCAAATCTTGCTGTTCTATAGTATTATCTCGTCACGCTGAGGATTTTAGCTTCAAACCGGCCGGCAGGGGCCTCCACAGTCACCACTTCCCCGGGACCATGGCCCACAAGAGCCCGCCCAAAGGGGGAATCATCAGACATTTTGCCCATCATAGGATTGGCCTCCTGAGAGCCTGTAATTCGGAACTCCAGAAGCTCCCCGGAAGACAGATCCTGAATCTGCACCGTACAGCCCAGACCAATGTGACCACTGGCTTCGTTTTCGTCTTCAATGATCACCGCATGGGCAAGGATATCCTCAATTTCCGTGATACGGCCAAACAGCTTTGCCTGCTCATTTCTGGCCTCGTCGTATTCACTGTTTTCAGACAGGTCGCCCTGGGAGCGCGCTTCTTTAATATCCTCTACTACCTCCTGCATCCGGGTAGTTTTCAGGTAATTCAGTTCCTCTTCCAGTTCCTTGACTCTTGCAGCGGTCAGCTTGAATTCTTTCGCCATAACAAATCGAGCCCTTTCTTCGGATTTGCATCCACAAATTTCAGTTTCGCCTGTGATTATAAGAGATTTTCTCAGGTCAGTCAAGTTCTATTTGTGAAATCGACACAATCAACCACCAAACCGGCCCTTTGCCCAACCTGCAGGACACTTTCATAGACTAAGCGGCGTGGGCGCCTCCGAGGACCCCCTCTCTGGGAAACGTAGCGGGCGGCCACCTTAGGCAGCCTCCTCCAGTGCAGCAACTGCCGCCTGGAGCTGTAGATCTTTCTCCCTCTCCAAGATCCCCTGGTCGAGCGCATCGGAGCTCTCCTGATCCAGCTTGACCGGCACATCCGGCATAACGCCGACACCAGCCAGGCTTTCTCCCTTGGGCGTAAAGTATTTCCCCGTGGAAATGGCCACCGCAGAGCCATCTACTAACCGAAAGGTATTTTGATAATATCCCTTCCCAGTGGTTTGTTCGCCCACCACCACAGCCGCGTCATATTCTTGCAAGGCGGCAGCAAAGAACTCCGCAGCGGAATAGGACGACTCGTTGGCCAGCACGGCCATGGGTAGATCCACGCACTGGGCATCGGAGTAATCCACACTGGTCTGACCATCGTAACTCTCCCTTCGGAACAAGGGTCCTTCAGGCAAGAGATAGTCCAAGATCTTTACCAATTCGGTGGTGTACCCACCGGGATTGAAACGCACGTCAAAAATGAGGCCCTTCGCTCCCTGCTCCATCAGCGCATCAATGGCTTCCAAAGTCTCCTCTGACGCTCTGGCTTCAAAGTTCTCAATGGTGACGAGTCCATAGCCAGAGGGCAGCATCTCATAAGTCGCCACCGGTATTTCAACCCGCTTACGGGTGACGGTAAAATCCAGCTCCTGGCCGTTACGATTTACCGTGAGGACCACAGTGCTTCCTTCCTCTCCCCGAATCCAGGGTGTTACCTCTTTCAGTTCGATACCCGCACAGCTTTTCCCGTCCACCCGGATCAGTACATCATGAAGTTGAATACCAGCCTCTGCGGCGCCGCCCCCTTCGGTGAGCTCAGTCACCTCCAGGCCAGACCCATCATCTTTGCGATCCATGGTGGCTCCCACACCCACATAGATATTTTCCGTACTCTCCACATGGGCCTGATATTGGGATGCCGGAATATAATAGCTCCACTGGTCCCCCGTTGCCTTTACCATAGCATAGGCAGCAACGTCCTCCAAAGTAGTCGTATTCGCATCTTCCACAAACCGATTTTCAATGATATCGAGCAATTGATAGAGCTTCTGGTCCTGATACTGTACATCGTCAACGAAAAGAAACGAAATCAAAAACGCGCCTAAAAATGCTGCTGCCAGATGAGTTACTATCACCCAAATTTTATCCAGATTCTTCCAGTACATACTGATCACATCCTAAAAAAGTCTGACAAAGGCCGTCCCAAAATAGCGCTTTGAGACAGCCTCTGCGGCAGGGTTAAATATAATCCATCGGGTTCACTGTGGAACCATTGTAATAGATGGTAAAATGCAGGTGAGCGCCTGTAGACCAGCCGGTGCTGCCCACATAGCCGATGATTTGACCTTGAGAGACATATTCCCCGGCGTAAACCACGTAATGAGTCATATGCCCATATAAGCTGGAATAGCCGTCACCGTGGTTGATGGTGACATAGTTGCCGTAAACGTCGCTGTATGTAGCCGTTGTAACGGTTCCGCTGCGGGTGGCGTAAATCGGGGTGCCCTCTCCTGCGCCCAAGTCCACGCCGGTGTGGAAGCTCCAGTCTCCGGTCACCGGGTGTACCCGGTAGCCATAGGCACTGGTCACCGGGACGCGATAAGGCAGTGGGTACAGCCAGCCAGAAGAAGACGGGCTGCCGCCCTCATTGCTTCCGCTGCCACTTTCGCTGTTTCCGCCCCTATTTTCCTCCTCTCTGCGCTCCTCCTCTTCTTGCCGGCGGCGCTCCTCTTCTTGCCTTCTGGCCTCTTCCTCCTGTGCCAGGGCATCGGTATATTCCTTCTCTTTCTGGGCAATTTCATCGGTCAGAGCCGCTTCCTTGTCCTCATACGAGGCATACAGGCTATCCAGCTTGGCTGCGTCAGCCGTAAGCTCCGCTAAAATTTCATTTGCCTCTGCGCTCTTTTCATCCAACTCCGCCTGGCTCTCCGCCAAAGCTGTTTTTTGGGCATCCAGCTCGGACTTCTCTTGGGCAAGCTCGGCCTGCGCCGTTTGAATCTCCTGGGCAACCTGATCCAGCTCCGCCAGCATTGCCTGGTCGTGGGCTGCAATCTCCGAAATTTTGTTAATGGTGTCCAGCAGATCCGTAAAGCTGTTGGCCCGGAAGAGGACAGACCAATAGGAGATTTTACCACTCTCCTCCATGGTGCGGATACGAACCCGGTACTGCTGATTGAGCTCGGTCTGCCGGGCCTGGGCATCGTCCAGTTCCTTCTGCTTTTCTGCAATCAGCTGGTTATAAGTTTGGATCTGGGCGTTTAAATTGTCAATCTCATCGTGAATCAGTTTGATTTCCTGATCAATGTCCTTCTTTCGGGAGACTACGTCCCGGGTATCCGAGGCATTGCTGGCTTGCTGCTGAGCCAGTTCGTTTTTGGCCTGTTGAATCTCCTGGGCCTGACTTTCCAGGCTGTTCAGCTCCTCTTGAATTTCTGAAGAGCTGGCAGCAAAGACTGTCGCCGGGATCAGGCTCAAAATTAGGGTCAGGATCAGAAAAAATACCATACCCGCAGCCACAATACTGATTAGTTTTTTTCGCTTCATCGTTTCATGATCTCCTTTGCAACGAGCCTTACACGTCCAGGAATCTTCGAATGGAGGTAAAGCTGCCAAAAATACCAACAAACAGTCCGGCAGCGCCAAAGGTCCCCATCATGGGCCAAAGTAGTTCCGCAAATGGGACAAACTGCAGCAGGTTCAGGGCATCCACCTTGCCAATCCAGCTAACCAAAGCATTGTACAAGCCCCACTCCAGGAAGAATGCCATAGCCGCGCCAAACATACCCAAGAGGAAGCCTTCCACCACAAAGGGGAACCGGATGAAGGCATTGGTAGCGCCTACCATCTTCATAATGGCAATCTCATCCCGGCGGTCATACATGGCCAGCTTGACTGTATTGGAAATGATGAGAAGAGACACCACCAGCAGCAAGATAATCACGGCGGCAGAAACAATGCGCAGGATGTGCTGAACGGTGGCAAAGGCCTCCGCCACCCGGTACGGCGCATTCACCTCGTCCACACCGGAAACTGCCTCAATCATGGGAACCGTTTCCTTCATCCGGTTGTTGTCCTCCAGGGTCACAATAAACCGGTCCCGCAGAACATCCGCCTGGATCCCCTGGAAGGCAGCTTCATTTCCCTGTTTGGCCACAAACTCCTCCAGAGCCTGCTGCCGGCTGACAAAGGTCGCCTGGTGAACATTTTCAATCATATTAATTTTGGAACCCACACTTTTGGCCTCTGCCTCCGTATAGTTCTCGTCGATGTAGACCAGTATCTCCGCGTCCTGCTCCACCTCCGCCACCATGATGTTCAGGTTATACAAAAGCATAGAGAAGCTTCCAATGATAATCAGGCAGGCAACCGTGACGCACACCGCGGCAAAGGACATAAAGCCATGGAGGAAAATGCCCCGAACGCCCTCCTTCAAAAGATAACCAAAATTATTGCTCTTCATAGTGATAATACCCGTCCATTCCGTCGCTGATTACCTTGCCATCGTCAATGGCAATCACTCGTTTGGTGAACCGCTCCACCAGCTCCCGCTCGTGGGTCACCACTAGGACTGTGGTGCCCAGGTTGTTGATCTCCTCCAGCAGAAGCATGATCTCATAGGACCGGGCCGGGTCCAGGTTGCCGGTGGGTTCATCGGCAATGATCATGGAGGGATTGTTCACCAATGCTCTGGCAATGGCTACCCGCTGCTGCTCACCGCCGGAGAGCTCGCCAGGGTGGCGGCGGCCCTTGTTTTCCAGGCCGACCAGCTCCAGGACGTAGGGCACCCGGCTGCGGATTTCTTTCTCCCGCGCCCCGATGACCCGCATGGCAAACGCGATATTTTCATAAACAGTCTTATTGGCAATTAAGCGAAAATCCTGGAAGACCACCCCCACCGTCCTGCGCAAATAGGGGATCTCCCGGCTGCGTATGGACTCCAGGTGGAATTGATTCACCAGGACGTTTCCCTCCGTCGGCTGGATTTCACCGGTGATGAGCTTGATGATGGTGGATTTGCCGGAACCGGATGGGCCCACCAGGAAGACAAATTCTCCATCGTTAATGTGCATGGAAATGCCCTTCAAGGCTTTGTTACCGGTGTGGTATGCTTTTACCACATTTGTAAATTCTATCATAATTCCTTTGCTCCAGATTATTTGCCGAAATCAGGCAGGATGGATGTCGCGAGAAGACAAATATTTCCGAACCATGAGGGCAACCTTGAAAATAATGGCGTGGTCGAACTGCCGCAGGTCCAGCCCTGTGAGCTTTTTGATCTTCTCCAGCCGGTACACCAGGGTATTCCGGTGGACAAACAGCTTCCGGGAGGTCTCCGACACATTCAGATTATTCTCAAAAAACTTATTGATGGTAAAGAGAGTCTCCTGGTCCAGGGAGTCTATGGAATTTTTCTTAAACACCTCAGTCAGGAAAATCTCACACAGCGTCGTAGGCAGCTGGTAAATCAGGCGGCCAATCCCCAGATTTTCGTAGTTGATGATGGTCTTCTCTGTATCAAAGACCTTACCCACATCAATGGCAGTCTGGGCCTCCTTGTAAGAGTCCGCCAGCTCCCGAAGATGACTGGACACAGTGCCAATGCCGATCACCGTTTTGATGAACAGCTCCGTCTTCAGCAGGTCCTCCATGGACTGGGCCAGGCGCAGAAGATCCTCCGAGGTGGTGCTGGGACTAATCTGCTTCACGACGGCGATGTCCGACTCGTTGATGCTCAGGACAAAGTCCTGGAGCCGGTCTGAAAAAATACTCTGGAGCACCTCAACCGCCGCCACGTCCCCATGGCCCAGCTGGCGGACCAGGAACACGGCTCTGGGGGCGTCAATGGAAAAATGCAGCTCCTTGGCGCGGATATAGATATCACCCGGGAGGATGTTATCCATGATGATGTTCTTCACAAAGGTGCCCCGGTCATGGCGTTCCTCATAAAAAACCTTGGCGTCATTCAGGGCCACATAGGCCATGAGGCACATGCTTCGTGCCATCTCATCCTCACCGCTGGAAAACACGGCATACTCATAGTAATTGCTGTTACCCACAATGGCCTTAAAGGTCCGCCCCTCAAAGCTCACCATGGCGTCCAGAGAGCTACCCACCTTCAGGGCGGCCTCTGGCCATCTCTCCCCCAGGAGGCTCGTGTCGCTGCAGGAGATGACAATCCCCTCCGGGTCCATGACACCCAGAATCCGGTCTGTGGCGTCTTTTAATTGCACGATCACATTCTGAAAAATCCGATTGGACATGACAGCGCCCTCCTTGTACCTTGCACCCAAACGGTAAACACAAAATCACAACAATATCATACACCGTTTTGGCACGTTTTGCAAGTGCCATTTGACAAAATATTGCAAAACGGCCTCGGTTTTTTATGGAATATCACATATTTTCAGGCACTTCGCCCAGTCTTGAGGGGGTGTTTTTAAAGAAAATGACCAAAAGACAGCGTCTCCCCGCCGCTGGACAGCAGGTGGCGCTCCGCCTGACTCAAAACGCGAAAATGGCCACGGGGCACTCCGTCCAAGGTCAACTGTCCTTCTGCCCGGCGCTCCAAATAGGTAACCGGCATCCCCCGGGAAGCCAGCATCCGCCGGACCTGATGGTATTTTCCCTCGCAAATTGTCACCAGGCTCTCTCCCGGTCCCAGAGGTTCCAGCTTGGCCGGAAGGCACACCGTCCCGTCTCCCAGCACCAATCCCCCGGCAAAGGCTTCCACATCCCCTTCTGTCCCCTGCCCCTCGTGGCGGGCATAGTACACCTTGGGCACCCGGTATCGTGGGGAAATCAGCCGGTGAGCCAGCTCGCCATCGTCTGTAAACAGCAGGAGCCCCTCCGTATCCTTGTCCAGACGCCCCACCGGCGTCACCCGCCGCCGGTAAGCCGGCGGCAGCAGCTCCATCACCGTGGGGTCCCTGGGGTCCCGGGTGGAGGTGACGTATCCTGCAGGCTTATTGAGCAGCAGCACCACCGTCCCTCCGGCTACCGTTGCCCCATCCAGGGTCACCTGCGCCGTCTCCGGGTCCACTTTTGCCGCCCCGTCCCGGGCCGGAACTCCATCCACCTGCACCCGCCCCGCTCGCAGGGCTTCCTTTGCCTGACTGCGGGTCAAAAGACCGGAGCCGGCCAATATCTTATCCAATCTTTGCAGCATGTACCCACCCTCTGTTCTATTCGCCTGGTCCAGGCCATAGGATGTACCACCAAAACAACTGGAGGGATCGCTATGGTCATGATGACCGCAAAAGTCAATAAAAAACGCGTTATCCTGGTTCTGGCCGCTCTGGCCGCCCTCATCGTCCTCATCTGCATTCTGGCAAAGGGCGGCGGCGGAGAAAGCCCGGCGCCGTCCCAGGAGCAGCCCGTTTCCGTTGCCACCAATGACGCCAGAGTGCAGTACCTGACAGACTACGGTTGGGAAGTGGTAAACTCCCCGGTCCAGACCCAGCAGGTCCGGATTCCCTCAGAGATCACAGAGGTCTACCAGCGGTACAACGCCCTGCAAATGAGCCAAGGCTTCGACCTCACCCAGTACGCCGGCAAAACCGCCACTCGCTATGTATACGAAATTGAAAATTATCCCAATGCCTCCGACCCAGTCTACGCCACTTTGCTGGTCTATAAAGACCAGGTCATCGGAGCCGACATCACAGACACCTCTGCCAATGGCGTGGTCCAGGGATTGGAAATGCCCGGCTGATTACAGCCAGATTGCTTCCACCGGCAGGCCCAGCCGGTTGGCATAGGCCACTGCTGCACCGGTCCCGCCGCCACTGCCATCGTAAACGCTGATGAGCCAGTCCGCCGCCTGCAACATGGCCCGGTTCCGGCGCAGCATGCAGCCCGGGGCATACGCCGGTTCCACCACATGGACCCGGCTGCACCGGGTCAGGAGGGTGCGGTAGCGGGCCTGATCCGGCTCCTTCCACCGGTTGGGCTGCTCCGGGCAGGGAATCCAGGCCTCCAGGGAGATTCCCTCCGCCTGCTCCTGCAGGCGGAGTACCGCCTCAGCAAAGTAAAAGTCGCATCCCCGAGCCAGGCCGCAGGCGAAGGTCGTAGCGCCTGCCTCCCAGGCCGCCCGGACCGCCCGGTCCAGCTGAATCTTCAACGCACAGCACCGGGGGTCTGTCTCCCGGCTGCCCCAGGGCAGCTTCTCCGGGCGATGCCCCGTAAAAGCGCAGACCATAGTATCCCCCCGCTCCCGCAGATTACGCCCCTGCATGCAAAGCAGCACATGGAAGCTACAGCGTACCGTAATCGCTTCAGTCGCCATTATAGCAGAAAAAAAAGGTCTTGACAATCCACCCGATCTGCGGTATAGTGTCACCGACCCAACAAAATACGGAAATCTTCAGGGCAGGGTGAAATTCCCGACCGGCGGTGAGCCCCAGGGCAAGTCCGCGAACGCTGCTTGCAGCGCCGAGCTGGTGAAATTCCAGCACCGACAGTACAGTCTGGATGGAAGAAGATGCGCACCGTTTGACGTGCGTTTATTTTCGCGCCCGGAGAGTTTCTCCGGGCGTATTTTATTACGAGGTGATACCCTGTGAGCAAGCTCCTAGAAACCGCAAAGGAAAATCTGTCGTTCCTGCTAATCTGCATCCTCATTGCCCTGGCCCTGGTGGCTGTAGCCCGGATTGCAGAGCACTTCCTGCCCCCCAAACGTAAAGTCTCCCCCACCCGCCGGATCACCCTCATTGCCATTTGCAGCGCCATTGCCACGGTCCTGCATCTTTTGGACTTTCCCCTGCCCTTCCTGGCCCCCGGCTTCTATAAGCTGGACTTTTCCGAGTTGCCTGTGCTGCTGTGCTCATTTTACTTAGGCCCCTCCGCTGGCGTGGTTTGCGAGGGTATGAAGATCCTGCTGAAGCTTCTGACCAAAGGCACCTCCACCGCTTTTGTAGGGGACTTTGCCAACTTCGTGGTGGGCTGCACTCTGGTTCTGCCTGCTGCTATTTGTTATCACGTGAAGAAAACCAAGAAAACCGCCCTGCTGGGTCTGGCCCTGGGCACGGTCATCATGACCATTTTCGGCAGTTTATTTAATGCTGTGTATCTGCTACCCAAATTCTCCGTCCTTTTTGGACTTCCTCTGGACCAAATCGTCGCCATGGGTAGCTCCATCAACGGTCAAATTCACTCCGTGTCCACGCTGGTGCTCTTCTCTGTGGCGCCTCTCAATCTGTTGAAAGCCGCTGTGGTCTCCCTGTTGACCCTGCTGCTGTATAAGCGGGTAGAAAAGCCACTGTTTGAAAAAGTGGCCTGAACGATACCAGGGGATATCTCCTACCGAAGCTGGAGATATCCCCTGGATTCTTTTACAATTCTTGAGATGTGCTCTCAGGCTCCTCCGGCGAGGCTTCCGCAGGTTCTTTCCCGGTTGGCTCCACATTCTGCGCAGTCTCCGGCAGAGGCTGGGGCTCCTGCCGCCTGGGGGGCATCCCCCGGTCCAAGTTCCGGTCCGCCAGCAGGAAGAAAGGCATCGTCGCCGGAATCACAATGGAGAGGACCAAAAAGACCACTGCTGTGTCGGGATTACAAGATTTATAAACATAATACAGGCTGATGAAGGCAAACACCGTGTAAGTTACAACGATGGCAAAGGCAGCCAGAACAAACAGCATGGCAAACAGCAGCCACGCTACCATCAAGCCGTCTGCCTCATTCATCAGAGCACGGCCTGCCACTCCCAACAGGCAGACCGTATAGCCCAAAAACGTCACACCGCAGGCAATGGCAAGCCCCAGCAGCACCTTCCTGCGATTCTGTATCCGCCGGTTCACCACATACTGGTACTGATCGGAAATGCTGCCCACAATCCACACATTGACTACAGGAATCCATGCCAGCCAGGGCTTCCGAATTCCACGCCGCTGGGCAATGGTATAAAGGCTCAGCGCCTCCAGCACATAGCAGGCCACGCTAAGAACCATTCCAATGCCCATGCACATCAACATGGCGCCGGCAAACGCGACTTCGTCGCCAGGCCGCAGAGCAAAGCTCCCATAGAGTTCCATATAACTTCCACCTTTCTTTGATTTACGACTCCACCGGGCGGTCCCGATCCGGATCATCCCAGGATTCCTCTGCCACCGGCGCCCCTTGGGAATCCTGGGGCTCCCGCTCTGTTGCCTGCCCTTCCCGCCGGGGCGGCATCCCCCGCTCCTTCTTTCGGTCTGCAAAGAGGAAAAAGGAGGCCAGGAATGGAAAGACGGCAGACAGCACCAAGAAAGCCACGCTGTTACCAGGATTACAAGACTGGTACAGGTCATACAGACTGATATATTGGTACACCACCAGTCCGGCTGCCGACAGTCCAGCGACCGTGGCCGCAGCGGCCTGTCCCACTTCATGGTGCAGGAAGGAAAATTCGCCCTGTAGCGCGACCAGAACCGTCCCCCAGTTAGCCATCAACAGAACCCCTGCTCCGCTGAAAAAGAAGGACACAACGGCCAGAGCCAGAAGTATTTTCCTGTAATTGCGGATCTTACCCTGGACCACATACTGGTACTGGTCCGAAATACTACCCAAAATCCAGGAATAGGCCACCGGCACCCAGGCAAGGCCGGGGTGGGCAATTCCCCGCCTCCTGGCAATGGCATACAAGCTCAGGGATTGAAATACATACTGAACAGCCAGGAACGCCAGGAAAAACAGAACCACTCCCGCCACTGCCATCCCCTCGGGGCTGGAAAGGAACTCCGCCAGATCAGAAAATGTATACTCATAGTAGTAGCTCATCACGCCCTCCCTTCCCGCTTCATTCGCAAAAGATTGATGGTACCAGTTTATCACACATGTCATAAAAGCGCAACAGAAAAAAACGCTGCCTCAGAAGCAGCAGCATTTCCTTTTTCCGGACTGGCACGGTAGCTTCCTGGTTTCCCCCGGGGAATACAGGGTGCTGCCGCGCCAGTGTTAAAAAGTAAATGCCACTGCTCGGGGCAACCGCCTCATTGCAAAAGAAATGATGCAAAACACCCCTGGGGAAACGCCATGCAGCCCTTCCCCAGGGGTGTTTTTTACAAATCAAGGTTTATTTCATCAGCTTGCAAACCAGCTCGGAGTAAGCCATGGGGTCCTCCAGGGGAAGGTCTGCCATGAGCAGGGCCTGGCCATAGAGAAGCTTGGCATAGTCTTTCGCCTTCTCCGGGTCAGCCGTGACGGCGGCCTCCATAACCTGGAAGACGGGATGCTCTGCATTTAACTCCAGAATCCGGCCAGGGGTGTAGGCAAATTCCGGGTTCACCCGCTTCATGTATTTCTCCATCTCGAAGCTCATGCCTGCATCCGGCGCCAGACTCACAGGGTAGCCGCCCAGGCTGTTGGACAGACGCACCTCTTTCACCTGCTCGCCCAGTGCCTCCTTCACGAAGGACAGCACATCCTTCAGGGACTCCGCCTTCTCCTGGGTCTGCTTCTTCTCCTCCTCCGTCTCCAGACCCAGATCATCGGTGGTGACGTTACAGAAGGATTTCTCCCCATACTTCATGAGGGTCTGGGGGATGAACTCATCCACATCCTCCGTAAAGAGCAGCACATCGTAGCCCTTCTGACTGAGGGTCTCCACCTGGGGCAGCTTGGCCAGACGGTCCTTGCTCTCGCCGGGGGCAAAATAGATCTTCTCCTGGCCTTCGGCCATGGCGTCCACATAGGCCTGGAGACTCACCAGCTTCCCTTCCTTGTTGGACCAGAATAGGAGCAAATCCTGGCAGGCCTCCTTATGAGCGCCGTAATCGGCCACGGTGCCGTATTTCAGCTGGCGGCCAAAGGCGGCGTAAAACTTCTCGTAGGCCTCCCGGTCATGTTTCATCAAGTCCAGCAGCTCATTTTTGATCTTCTTCTCCAGGTTATTTGCAATGAAGGTCAGCTGCCGGTTGTGCTGGAGCATCTCTCGGCTGATGTTGAGCGACAGATCCTGGGAATCCACAATGCCCCGGACGAACCGGAAGTGATCCGGCAGCAGATCCTCGCAGTTTTCCATAATGAGGACACCGGAGGAATAGAGCTGCAAGCCCTTCTTATAATCCTTGGTGTAAAAATCATAGGGAGCCCGGCCGGGCACATACAGCAGCGCCTGATAGGTGACCGCCCCCTCCACACTCAGGTGCAGGTGGCAGGTGGGCTTCTCATAGTCAAAGAACTTCTCCCGGTAGAAGGCGTCATACTCCTCATCGGTCACGTCCTTTTTGTTCCGCTGCCACAGGGGGACCATAGAGTTGAGGGTATCCACCTCGGTGTACTCCTCGTACTCCGGGGCCTTGTCCTCCTTTTTCTCCTCCTCCGTCTGCTCCTTGGGGCGGGACTTGGTGACCTCCATACGGATGGGGTAGCGGATATAATCGGAGTACTTCCGAACCAGCTCCCGCAGCTCGTACTCCTCCAGGAACCGGCTGTATTTCTCATCCTCGGTGTCGGCCTTCAGCTTCATGATGACGTCGGTACCGGCGGCCTCCCGTTGGGCAGGCTGCATGGTGTATCCGTCGGCGCCGCTGGACTGCCACATCCAGGCCTCCTCGGAGCCGTACCGCCGGGAAATCACCGTCACCGTGTCGGCCACCATAAAAGCGGAGTAGAAGCCCACGCCGAACTGGCCGATGATGTCAATCGTCTCCTGCTTGTCCATCTTCTCCTTAAAATCCAGAGAGCCGGATTTGCAGATGGTGCCCAGATTCTCCTCCATCTCCTCTTTGCTCATGCCTATGCCGTTGTCGGAGACGGTGAGGATCCCATGCTTGGGGTCCCGCTGAATGGAGACAGCAAAATCGTCCCGGTTGAGGCCCACCTTTTCATCGGTGAGGGCCTGGTAAGCCAGCTTGTCCATGGCGTCAGAGGCGTTGGAGATGATCTCCCGGAGGAAAATCTCCTTGTGGGTGTAAATGGAGTTGATCATTAAGTCCAGCAGCCGCTTGGACTCTGCCCGAAATTGTTGCTTTTCCATATACGTCACATCCTTATGATGAATTTGATTGGGGTTAGCACTCTTCCCATCAGAGTGCTAACCCTTATTATAGCCCTCTTCCGGAAAAAAGCAAGGGGGTTTTGGAAAAAATGTTTCCTTCCCCTGGGATTTGTGGTATACTGTCCAGGAATTCCATATTTCGTACAGGAGGAGTTGCAATGGAGCGCAGAGAAATCGAAGCGCTTTTCGACAAATGGTGCAAAAAACTGCGGCTGAATCCGGACTGGGACATCCGTCTGCAGCTGGTGGACGATCCATCCTGGAAAAAAACAGGAGATTTCCAGGTGGATTGCGACGACAAGAAGGCAATCCTCCTGCTCAACTGGACCCATCCCAAGCAGGAAAACTTAGAAGAGGTCATCATCCACGAGCTGATGCACCTCAAAATGTATCCCCTGGATCAGGTCACCGAGTCCCTAATCACCAGCATTTGGCCAGAGGACTCCCCGGCCCAATCCTTTGCCTACACCCAGTTCTTCACCGCGCTGGAGCAGACGGTGGAGGAGCTGACCAAGTGTTTTCTCCTGGAATTCGGATCAAACCGGGCCCTGTCCTTTGGCCGCTGCCAGGGGAAGCCCTCGTTTACCGCCCTCTATGACGGACTCAAGAACATCCCATGAGAAAGGAACCCCCATATCATGATTACAGTCAACAACCTTAGCATGCAATTTGGCGGCCAGTGGCTGTTCCAGCGGGTCGACCTGCAATTTACCGCCGGGAACTGCTACGGCATCATTGGCGCCAACGGAGCCGGAAAATCCACCTTCCTGCGGATTCTCTCCGGGGAGCTGGACTCCACCTCCGGAGCCATTTCCATCCAACCCGGTGTCCGCATGTCCGTCCTGAAGCAGGATCAGTTTGCCTATGACGCCCACACGGTGCTGGATACCGTGATCATGGGCAACGAGCGGCTGTACCGGGTGGGGAAAGAGAAGGACGCCCTCTATGAAAAGCCCGATTTTTCCGACGAGGACGGCCTGCGGGCCTCAGAATTGGAGGCGGAATTTGCCGAGCTGGGGGGCTGGGAGGCGGAGTCCGACGCCAGCCAGATTCTCCAGGGCCTGGGAGTCCCCACAGAGCTGCACCAGGACTCCATGGCAGACACTGACCCCCGGGTCAAGGTGAAGGTTCTTCTGGCTCAGGCTCTCTTTGGTAATCCGGACATTGTGATGCTGGACGAGCCCACCAATAACCTGGACATTGAGTCCATCAACTGGCTAGAGGATTTCCTCCTGGACTTCCCCGGCACCGTGATTGTGGTCTCCCACGACCGCCACTTCCTCAACACGGTCTGCACCCACATTGTGGACATTGATTACGGCAAAATCAAGATGTACGTGGGCAATTACGACTTCTGGTACGAGTCCAGCCAGCTGGTGCAGTCCCTGCTGAAAAACAAGAACAAGCGGAATCAGGAGAAGATCGAGGAGCTCCAGGCCTTCATCTCCCGCTTTGCCGCCAACAAGTCCAAGAGCAAGCAGGCCACCTCCCGCCGGAAGCTGCTGGACAAGCTGACTGTGGAGGAAATCCCTTGCTCCACCCGCCGCTACCCCTTCGTGGGCTTTCAGCCAGAGCGGGACCTGGGCAAAGACATTCTCACGGTAAAAAACATCTCCAAAACCGTGGACGGGGTGAAGCTCCTGGACAATGTGTACTTCACCCTGGGGAAAACCGACAAAATCGCTTTCGTGGGCGAAAACGAGCTGGCCCAGACCACCCTCTTCAAAATTCTCATGGGCGAACTGGATCCGGACGAGGGCTCCATCAAATGGGGCGTGTCCACCTCCCGCAGCTATCTGCCCAAGGACAACACCGAATACTTTGAGGGCTGCACCATGGAGCTGGTGGACTGGATTCGCCAGTACTCGGCCAAGAAGGACGATGTCTACCTCCGCGGCTTCCTGGGCCGGATGCTGTTTTCCGGCGAGGACGTGTTCAAACCGGTGAACGTCCTGTCCGGCGGAGAGAAGGTCCGGTGCATGCTCTCCAAGATGATGCTCTCGGGAGCCAATGTGGTCCTTTTGGACCAGCCCACCAACCACCTGGACATGGAGTCCATCCAGGCGGTGAACAAGGGCCTTATGGCCTTCCCCGGAGTGGTGCTCCTGGCCAGCCATGACCACGAGCTGCTCCAAACCGTCTGCAACCGAGTCATCGCCTTCCAGCCCGACGGAACCATTGTGGACCGGATCGGCACCTATGACGATTACCTGGCGTGGATGGAAAGTCAAAAAAATCAGAAATGAGGAGATCGTTATGAAAGATCGTAATCCCCTGGAGCTGGAAGAATGCCCGGACTGCCGGGGCGTAGGCGCCCTCTGCCATGAGGGCGGCTGGTGCGTCTATGTGGAGTGCCTGGACTGCGGGGCCCACACCGCCTATGTGGAATACGCCAACCCAGAAGAGCAGGAAGAGGCCGAGCGCCGCTCCGCCGCCCTGTGGAACATGGGCAAGGTCATCCACATGCGGCCCGGGGAATGACCCATGTTCACCGTGGAAACCGGCCTACGGGAGCAGAACGTCCGGGACATCGATCTGAAGCTGGGCTTTCCCATCGTAAAACGCCTGGCGTTCGGAAATCACCGCGGCATGCTGCTTGATGAAATGCCCACTGACGCGAGACAGGATGCTGGTCAAAGCGGTCCAGAAAGAATAAGCAGTCATGCCTAGATGGTGAAAAAGTGCAATTGAGGCACTCTCCAGACGGAGGGTGCCTCAGTCTTTGTCCATTGGTATCGCCCCGGCAAAACGCTTACCGGCGCATCACGGCTTCCGGAGCGCCAAATTCAGGCCCAAGGCCACCACCGTCAAGCCCAGAAGGAGGAGGAAGGGCGCCACATAGCCTCCGGTGGCGGTCAGTAGCAGACTGGACAGGGTGGCCACCAGAGAGCCGCCCATGAGATTGAACGTCATATAGGCCACATTGGTGGGATAATGCTTCATGCCATAGAACACAGCGGGGAATGTGGCCGTGGTGGTGGAGCAGGAGCCATAGCTCAGTCCCGTCAAGCACAGTCCCAAAACACACAGCGCCAAGGTACCAGTCAACATGGCAATGAGGATCGCTCCGGCGGCACAAATGGTGAGACAGTTGGCAATGAGCATGGTCTTCCGTCTGCCCAGGGCATCGAAGGCAGCGCCAGTGGCCATTCGGCCCAGGCCATTGCAGATGGACAGAGCGCCTACCAGCGAGGTAGCCAGTGCAGCTGGCGCCCCTACAGACAGGGCCAAATCACGAGCAAAGCTGATCACGGAGCTACCCACAGCAGACAGGCACACCAGATAGAAGAACGCCATCCAGAAGCTGGGGCGGCGGAGCATCTCCCCGGAGGTAAAGTCCTGGACTTGAGATGATTCTTCGGCCTTGTTCACCCTGGGAAATACCTGATTGGCGGCGGGCCGCTTCAGAATCAAACCCGTTAGGATCAGCACCGCACCCAAGGCCAAACCCAAAATCACATAGGTCCTTCGCCAGCCCATAGCGCCCTCAAACATGGAACTGGCCCAATTGCCCAAAACCAGGGCACTGGCCCCAAAGCCCATCATCAGGCAGCCGGAGCAGAGTCCCTTTTTATCCGGGAACCAGGCGCTGACCGTAGCCACCACCACATTGTATGAAATCCCAATGCCCAGACCTGCCAAAAATCCATAGGCCAGGTACAGCAGAGCCACAGAAGTCCCAGTCAGAAGAGAGGTCAAGGCAAAACCGCCAGAGGCCAAAAGGCCTGAAATGACAATGGCAAAACGGGAACCCATACGCTTGGATATCTGGGCGCCCAGAAGGCCTCCCATGCAAAAAAATGACATGGTGATGGTAAAATTGAGGGTCAGATCAGAGGGCGACCAGCCAAATTCCACGGAAAAGGGGGCCTTTAAAATGGACCAGGCATAGAGAATGCCTGCAAAAAGCATAGCAAAGGTACCCACTGCCAGATAAAGCCAACGGATGTTTGTCTTTTGGGTGGTATTTTCCACAAGTGAACAGCTCCTTTGTAAATAATGGGGCTTGATCTTTCACGGGAGCCGTCCCGCGAAAGCAGAACAAATGGGTCGAACCATGGCGGCAAAGAAAGACTCGTACCGGCAGGATATTCTGAGTCTATCCAGCAAGTACGAGTCCTTGCACTGATGCGATTGAACCGTCGCGCCCGGAGGCGCCCACGATGATCGGGGTAGCCGGAGTTGTCTCAAAGCTTATGGGAAAGCAACCCCAGCCCACCCAATTGATAGAAAATCAATATTCATAATCCGCAGCCATACGGGTGGCTACATATTTATGAACCACTTCCTTGGCGGCCACGTGATCCGGGTGAACCTGATATCCGGCCAAAGCCTCGGCGCTGTCAAACTCGGAGTACAGGACATAATCCGCATCCCCCTGGTAGGTGGGGCAGACCTCCAGCCACTGGAGGCCAGGAATGACGCCAACCAGGGGCTCCAACGCCTGAGAGATTTCCTGTACGGCAGCCTGCTTATCACAGTCTTCCCGCAGCTGATAGATGACAATGTGCTTCACCATAACATTTATTCCTCCAACGACGATACCGGGGCTGGCAGGAGTCAGCCCCGGTATGTAGTCTGTCTTATTCCTCTACCGGAGCTTCGTCCTGGTCGTTCAGCAGTGCGCGAATGGACAGAGAAATCCGCTTGTTCTCTGCATCCACGTCGATGATCTTCACAGTCACGTCCTGGCCTTCGCTCAGCACATCGTCGGGCTTGTTGATGCGGCGGTCGGCAATCTGAGAAATGTGAATCAGGCCGTCCACGCCGGGAATGATCTCGGCAAATGCGCCGAAGGTCATCAGCTTCACAATCTTAGCCGGAACCACATCGCCAACGGAGAACTGATCCAGGAAATGATTCCAGGGATTGGACTCCGCCGTCTTGCAGCCCAGGGAGATCTTCCGCTTCTCGGGGTCAAAGGAGAGGACAAAGACATCAATCTCGTCGCCCACCTTTACCACATCTGCAGGAGTCTTAATCCGGCCCCAAGTCAGCTCCGTCACATGGACCATACCGTCCACGCCGCCGATGTCCACAAATGCGCCATAGGGCATCAGGGACTTCACCACGCCGTGGTACTTCTTGCCCACTTCGATCTCATTCCAGATCTTCTCAATGGCAGCCTTCCGGGCTTCTGCTGTCACGGCCCGGATGGAGCCAATGACTCTCCGGCGGGAACGGTTGACCTCGGTGATCTTCATCTGCACAGTCTGGCCCACCATGCCGGTCATATCGCCGCCCTTGGGAATGCCGGTCTGAGAGGCGGGAATAAACACCCGGACGCCCTTCATGTTGGCAACCAAGCCGCCCTTGTTCACTTCCGTGATCTTGCCTTCCACCACAGCCTTGCTTTCGCAGACCTCGCTTACATTGTCCCAGACTTTCAGGCCATCCAGCTTCTTCTTGCTCAGCTGGCAGGTACCCTCCTGGTCGTTGACCCGGACCACAAAGACCTCAATCTCGTCGCCCACCTTCAGGACCTCTTCCGGCTTGATGGCAGGATCTGTGCTGACTTCGTCGCAGGGAATATAACCGGCATGCTTGGTGCCCAGGTCCACCTGGACCTCGGTGGCGCCGATGTGGGTGACAACGCCGGTTACCTTATCTCCTGTATTTAAAGTCTTGATGGAGTTCTCCAGAAGCTCCTCGAAGGACTGTTCCTGACCAGCCTCAACTGTCGTAATTTCGCTCATAGTGTTGTTGACCTCCTTTATTATCCACGCCGGCGTCGACGCGCCTGCCGTGATTCCAACATCTGAAACACCACGGAAGAAATCCGGCTCCAGCTGGGAAGCCTGATCCACCAGAATCACCTTTCCGCAGTGCTCTCGGCAAATCATCGCAAGACGGCTCGTGTTGGAACTCTTGGCATCACCCACAACAACCATAGCTTGACAGATTTCTGACATGTGTGCCGCTTCTTTTTGCCGATATTCTGTTGCTTTGCATATTGTATCAAAAATTCGGAAGTTAGTAAACTGTTTTTTTACGATTTTGACGCACAAATTCCACAAATTTGCGGTGAGGGTCGTTTGGGAAACCAGACAAATCGGCAAACCTGGAGAAGTCTCCGGCAAAGCTGCCCAACGCTCCAGCTCCTCCGGGCCCTCAAAGACCATGCCCCTCCGGCACCAGCTGGCAATGCCCACCACCTCCGGGTGGGTGCGGGTACCGATGATCACGGGGGTCCGTCCCTCCGCCTCTGCCTCCTGAACCAGGCGGTGAATCCGCTTGACAAAGGGGCAGGTGGCATCCACCACCTGGACCGGCAATCCAGCCAGGGTCTCCTCCACCTGCCTGGGTACGCCGTGGGCACGGAGCACCACCGTACTCCCCGGCCGGACCTCCTCCGGGCTGTTTGCCACCTCCACCCCCATGCGTTGGAACCGGTCCACCACATGATGGTTATGAATGATGGGCCCCAGGGTCACCACCGTGCCCCCAGCCTTTGTGGCTTCCTCCACCATGCTCACCGCCCGGTCCACGCCAAAGCAGAAGCCTGCGTATTGTCCAAGTTGTATATTCATCGGGCAATCCGCTCCTCCACAATGGCCTTCAGCGCCGCCAGAGATTCCTCCTGGTTGAGACTGGACGTATCCAGCACCACCGCATCCTTCGCCTGCTTGAGTGGGGCGATGGACCTGGTCATATCCTGGTGGTCCCGTTGCCGGATTTCCTCCAGAACCTGTTCATAGCTGACTGTGAGGCCCTGGGCTTCCAAGTCCCCCAGCCGGCGGCGGGCTCGGACCTCTGGGGAGGCCGTAAGATACACCTTCACATCCGCCCCCGGCAGCACCACAGTGCCGATATCCCGGCCATCCATCATCACGCTGTACCGTTTTGCCATGTCCCGCTGCAAATCCAGGAGAAATGCCCGGACCGCTGGCTGGGCGGAAATCAGAGAAGCCACCCGGGACATCTCCGGCGTGCGAATTTCCTCAGTCACGTCAGCGCCATTGAGGATCATATGCTGAAGCCCCCCGCCGTCATAGCGAAGCTCCAGATTCACATCATCCAGCAGCCGCTCAATGCCGTCCCGGTCCTTGGGTCCAATGCCCATGAGGGTCATGTGGTATCCCACTGTCCGGTAAATTGCCCCGGTGTCCACATATTGGAAGCCCAAATCCCGGGCTGCCTGCCTGGCCAGGGTACTCTTCCCCGCCCCCGCAGGGCCATCGATGGCCACGCTGTATACCTTTTTTTTCGTCATGGTCTCTCCCTCTGCAAGCTCCATTCTTTATTTGGTCACCCAGTTCCCGGTTACCATACAGGTGAGGTAAGCATTGATAAACGGGTCCAGCGCACCGTCCATTACGGCGTTTACGTTGGAAGTCTCACACCCTGTGCGGGTGTCCTTTACCAAAGTATAGGGCATGAACACATAATTCCGAATCTGGCTGCCCCACTCAATTTTCTGCTGGACGCCCTTGATATCGGAAATCTTCTCCAAATGCTCCCGTTCCTTGATCTCCACCAGCTTGGACCGGAGCATCCGCATACAAGTCTCCCGGTTCTGGAACTGGCTCCGCTCCGTCTGGCAGGAGACCACAATCCCTGTGGGCTTGTGAATCAGGCGGACGGCGGAGGAGGTTTTGTTGATGTGCTGGCCACCGGCGCCGGAGGAGCGGTAAACCTGCATTTCAATGTCCTCGGGGCGAATTTCCACATCGTTGGAGGTATCCGTAATTTCCGGGATCACCTCCACCGCAGCAAAAGAGGTCTGCCGCCGGGCATTGGCGTCAAAGGGAGACACCCGCACCAGGCGGTGCACGCCGTTCTCACCCTTCAAAAAGCCGTAGGCGTTGGGGCCCTCAATCATGATGTCCGCAGATTTTAGTCCCGCCTCATCGCCCTCCAGATAATCCAGAATTTTATACGTGAAGCCGTGGCGTTCTGCCCAGCGGGTGTACATCCGGTAGAGCATCTGGCACCAGTCCTGGGCCTCCGTGCCACCGGCTCCGGCGTGGAAGGACATGAGCGCATTGTTGCCGTCGTACTCCCCGGTGAGCAGGGTCTCCAGCCGCGCCTCCTCCATGCGCTGGGAGAGCTCCTCAAAACCCTCCTGAAGCTCCGGCAGCATGGAGTCGTCGTTTTCCTCCAGAGCCATCTCGCAGATGGTGAGAAGGTCCTCCATCTGCGCCGTCATGGCGTGGTATTTCTCCAGCTTGGCTTCCAGCAGCTTTGTCTGGACCACGATTTTCTGAGACCGGTCCGGATCGTCCCAGAAGCCGGGGGCCTCCTGCATGGCATGAAACCGCTCCAGCTCATTCCGGACCCGGTCCAAATTGAGAGAAGCCGCCAGCGCCTCTAGCTTCGGCTTCAAATCATTGAGTTTCAGTTTGTATTCTTCAAATTCAATCATAGCCACCGCTCACATTCTTTTTTCATATCCCGCCTATTATAATCTGGGAAAACCCCCTTTGTAAAGGGGAAACTGGCAAATTTTCAGGGAAAGTTCTTCTGCAGTGACAAGTAGCCAGTGCGCAAGAGGCCAGTGTCAGCGCTCCTCGGGTGGGTCAGTCTATAAATCCATGCTGCATTTCAGCTAAAAGGCAACGGCAAGAGCGTTGCCTGCTCTTGCCGCCATTTTATGTACACGTCTCATCTAGTCCAATAAGATCTTGTCCCAGAGTAAGGGCAATCATTTAAAGGGTGATTGTACACTCCAAGTTGCCCCCACTTGGCATTACAAGAAACATATGGGCTATTTTTTAAATCTTCTGCTAGGATCCCAGAATACTCCGGATAAAACGTGCCATAAATCTCTTCTCGCCAATATATTTTATTGCCAATACTCAAAGAAGACATTTCCCAATAGCTGCCATCAGTCATATAGAGAGTAAGATCAGACAGCCAGTAGCAGTTAGATGCCGACGTAGAATACCAGGCATATGAATGGCAATTGTACTTTAAGCAGCGCAGTCTGAAAGAAGAAACTTCCAAAGATCAAAAAGCAGCCCATCATCACGGCCGAACTATGGCCTCACTCTATCATCGTCTCCTCCGGCTCCGTCGATTCCTCCTCCGGGGCGGTAGACTCCTCCACCGGTTGGTTGTCCTGGGTTTCCTCCGGCTCTGGCGGTGCGGTCTCCTCCGTCGCTGGCGGTAGTGGTCTGGGGCAGGGTGGGCAGCTCTTGGTATTCCAGACATAGCCAACCATGTCCTCATCGTATCGGGTGATCAGCGTCCCGGCCTCCAAATCCGTCAGCACATCCACGTGATAGTACACGCCATCCAGGCAGATAATATTCCAGTACCACTCCCGGCCATTGCTGGTACCAGAAACCACCTGGCAGTCCAGCCCAACCCGGCGGCACAGCAGTCCATAGACCATAGCCACCGACCGGCTGTCCCCAGTGCCCACACACAAAAGGCTATACACTGGCGTCTCGGAGGGTCTGCTCTGAACGAAGAGGGGGCGGAGAAACGCATACAGCCGGCTTGCCTTGATTTCCTCGGAAGTCTGCCCCTCCACATAACCGGCAGCCGAATTCAGAAGCACCTGCACCTCCTGGCGCATCTGCAGGAGGGTCTCCTGGCTGGCGCTATACAGGAATTGAATTTCCACCACCCGCTCGCTTCCCTGCTCCGGATAGACCTGCACCACCACCTGGGGGCACTCCATAATGGTCTCCAGGTGATCTTCATAGTATGTCCGGACAAACAAGTCCAGATTAACCGGCTGGTAGTTGGTCACCTGGAGGGTAATGGCCGGCTCTACCCGCTCCAGGGCGGCAGTCACCCTACTTTTAATGCCGTTCTCTCCCCAAGCCGTCTGAATGGCCTGAAGCTCCTCCTGGGTCCTGGAGTAGGTGATCTCCACAGACACCATCTGACGCACCCCCACCTCGGTTTGTTGCAGCCGGATGTCCTCTGCCGCATACGCCACCACCGGGTCTGTCTCCATCACCTTGAGAACCGCCAAGTCCAATTCCTTCTCCAGGTCCCCCTCATACTGGCTCACATCCACGGAGGCCTGGTCTGTGTGATTCTGCACCAGGCGGGCCAGCACAGAGATCAGTTCGCTTTGGCTGGAAGCAACCGCCGTATCCACCGGCTCTGTCTGGGCATAGCCCTCCGCATGGGGCGTCACGGAGGCATAGCTGCCTCCCATCCAGGCCGTACAGCCCGCCAGCAGGCACACAATCGCCAAAGCAAGAAGTACAAGCCCTCTTCTCATCTGTCCACACCTCACATTCCCCGGTGGATTTCCGTCCTAAAGTGCGTCCTTGGAATAACGGCTGAAACCGTCTCCCAGAACCTGGTGGGCCTCCTGGAGGATGATGAAGGCATCGGGGTCAATGTTCGTCACCAGCTCCTTCAGCTCCGTCACCTGCTGGCGCTTGATGGCCGAAAGAATCACCTTGATTTTCTGCTGGCTGTAATAGCCCGCTCCGTCCAGGAGGGTCACGCCCCGCACAAGCTGCTTGCTGATGGCATCTGCAATCTCCTCATATTTAGGGGAAATGACCATGGCTACCTTCGAATAGTCGAACCGGTAGATCACCGCATCGATCACCATAGCGCTCACATACAACGTCACGCCGCCGTACAGGGTTTTGGTAAAGTCATGAAACACGATGCCTGTGAGCAGAGCCACCGTCACATCCAGACACAGGGAAATCCGCCCAATTGGCATATCCCGCTTCCGCAGCTTCACCAGCCGGACGATGATATCCGTCCCTCCGGAGGAGACCCCGGACAGAAACACCAGGCCCATGCCAAAGCCGGTAATCACGCCGCCATACAGGGTTCCAAAAATCGGCTCCGTCTGGGGCGCGGGAATCGCAGTAAACAGGTCCAGGAAACCGGCCATGGAAATCATCCCCACGAAGGAGCCAAAGAAAAACCGCTTTCCAATGGCCTTGCCGCCTAAAATAAACAGGGGGATATTCATCACAGCCGTCCAAAGGCCCACGGTGCCGACGCCAAACCACTCCACACACACCTGGGCAAGGCCGGACAGGCCGCCGCAGTTGGTGTCGTGGGGCTCCAGGAAGAGATTAAAACCCAGGGAAAAAATGGCGCAGCCAGCCACTACCATGGGCAGCCACTTCCACTGGGACCAAAATTTTTTCAATGTATTCGCTCCCCTTTCTCTCTGACGCCTTTCGCGTAAGATCCGTCATTCCATGTTCCATGTTATTTGCTTTTCCTCCAGGTCCTCCGTCCGCAGGATGGCTCCTGCCGCCGGGAGGGCCCTGCACTTGTAGCGGGCCTGATTGGTAATGCCACTTTCTGCCAGGCGTACCGCCCGGTCCAAAGTGGATTTCTTTCGTAACGTCAACACCGCCACTCCCTGGGTGGCCCGGGTCGTCTTAGGCGTCAACTGCGCGGAAGAGAAAATCATCGCCCGGCCATCGGTGGAGTAAGCCACCACCGGTCCGTCCGCCTCCATGGCCAGAACAGTCCGCAGGGGGCTCTTATCTGAATATGCTCCCGTCAGCTTGCGGCGATTGGATTTCGTATCGTAAGAAGACAAGGGCACCTTAGCTACCTTGCCGCTTTCAAAGAAGAACAGCACAAAACCGGAATAGTCCCCGGGAAATACGGTCTGCACCACATTTTCTCCCGGGTCCATGGAGAGCTTGGTGGGCAGATAATCTCCCAGCTGGGACGCCTTGCCATCGTCAAAGTCCGAAAGCCTGGCTTTATAGCACTGGAACTGGTCTGTAAACACCAGGAGTTCCGCCCGGTTGGTGGTCTCCCAGGCAAAGGCCAGGCCGTCGCCTTCCTTGAATTTCTGCTCCCCCGAGGCCCGAAGGGACTGGGGGGTGATTTTCTTGAAATACCCTTCCCGGGAAACAAAGGCAGTGACGGGGTAGTCCGGCAGCTCCTCCTCCGGCTCCTCTCCCGAAGCGGCATCCCAGTGATACAAGAGCTCTGTTTTCCGGGGCTGACCGAACTTTTTAGAGACCTGCTCCAGTTCCTTGATGATGAGGCTCCGAATCCGGCGGTCGCTGTTCAGGGTCGCCTCCAGCTCCTGGATCTCCCGCTCCAGGTCACCGGTTTCTGCCGTCCGCTTCAGGATATACTCCTTGTTGATGTTTCGCAGCTTAATCTCCGCCACAAACTCCGCCTGGACCTGATCGATGCCGAAGCCAATCATCAGGTTGGGGATCACCTCTGCCTCCAGCTCCGTTCCCCGGATGATGGCAATGGCCTTGTCAATGTCCAGGAGAATTCGCTCCAGGCCCTTCAGCAGGTGGAGCTTCTCCCGTTTTTTCCCCAGTTGGAAGAAGACCCGGCGCTTCACGCACTGGCAGCGCCAGGCAGTCCACTCCTCCAGGATCTCTCCCACTCCCATCACCCGGGGCATACCGGCGATGAGAATATTAAAATTGCAGGGGTAGGAATCCATCAGTGTGGTTTGTCGGAACAGCTTCTGCATCAGCTTCTCCGGGTCCGCCCCCCGCTTCAGGTCGATGGTCAGCTTCAGGCCAGACAGGTCCGTCTCATCCCGCATATCTGCAATTTCCCGGACTTTCCCGGCTCGGATCAGTTCTGAAACCTTGTCCAGAATGGCCTCCGCAGTGGTAGTATAGGGAATCTCGTATATTTCAATGAGATTTCCCTCCTTCAGGTACCGCCACTTTGCCCGGACCTTGAAGCTACCCCGGCCGGTTTTATAAATGGCGCGCATTTCCATGGGATCATAGAGGAGCTCTCCGCCTGTGGGAAAGTCCGGCGCTGGCATGGTCTCCATCAGGTCGTGGTCCGGGTTTTTCATCCGGGCAATGGCGGTGTCACAAACCTCCCTCAGGTTAAAGCCGCAGATGTTACTTGCCATACCCACGGCAATGCCGGTGTTGGCCGAGACCAGCACATTGGGAAAGGTGGTGGGCATAAGAGTCGGCTCCTTCATGGTGCCGTCGTAATTGTCCACCATATCCACCGTGTCAAAATCCATGTCCCGGAATAGCTCCTGGCAAATGGGGTCCAGCTTGGCTTCGGTGTACCGGGAGGCAGCATAGGCCATATCCCGGGAGTAGACCTTGCCGAAATTGCCCTTGGAGTCTACAAAAGGGTGCAGCAGCGCCCCGTAGCCCCGGGACAGGCGGACCATAGTGTCGTAAATCGCCGCGTCGCCGTGGGGGTTCAGCCGCATGGTCTGGCCCACAATGTTGGCGGATTTGGTGCGGCCCCCGTTCAGAAGGCCCATTTTGTACATGGTATACAGCAGCTTCCGGTGGGAGGGCTTAAAGCCGTCAATTTCCGGGATGGCCCGGGAAACAATGACGCTCATGGCATAGGGCATGTAATTGATCTCCAGGGTCTCCGTAATGGGCTGCTCCTCCACGGAGCCCCGGAGGCCCACCACCCCGGCCACATCCCGCTTCACAGGCTGCTCGTCTTTTCGTTTTCTTGGCATTTTCTACCCCTTCCTAGGAAAGGTCCGCCAGCTCCAGGTAGCGCTGGCCATTTTCTGCAATAAAGTCCTTTCTGGCGCTGAGGCCATTGCCCAAAAGCATGTCAAAGTACCAGGCCGTGCGCTCTGCATCCTCCGGCATGACCTTGATGAGCCGCCGGGTGGCGGGGTTCATAGTGGTCATCCACATCATCTCCGGGTCGTTCTCACCCAGGCCCTTGGAGCGGTTCAGGATGGGCTTTTTTCCCTCCATCCCCTTGAGAATCTGGATCTTTTCCGCCTCGTTATAGGCAAACCAGGTCTTATCCTTGTAAATAATCTCAAAGAGGGGCGTCTCTGCAATGTAGACATACCCCTCCCGGATGAGCGTAGGCGTCAGCCGGTAGAGCATGGTGAGAATCAAGGTGCGGATTTGGAATCCGTCCTCATCGGCATCGGTGCAAATGACCACCTTGTTCCACCGGAGATTCCCCAGATCGAAGGCAGTCAAGTCCTTCCCCCGCTTGCCGGTGACCTCCACGCCACAGCCTAATACCTTCAGAAGGTCTGTGATGATTTCGCTTTTGAAAATCCGGTCGTAATCCGCCTTCAGACAGTTGAGAATCTTGCCCCGGACCGGCATAATCCCCTGAAACTCCGCATCCCGTGACAGCTTTACGGAGCCCAGGGCGGAATCGCCCTCCACAATGTAAAGCTCCCGCCGGGACACATCCCGGCTTCGGCAATCCACAAATTTCTGAACCCGGTTGCTAATGTCCATAGAGCCAGAGAGCTTCTTTTTTATGGAGATTTTGGCCTTTTCCGCCGTCTCCCGGCTGCGCTTATTCACCAGGATCTGGTCCACCGTCCGGTCCGCCTCGGCCTTGTTTTCCAGGAACCAGACCTGGAGGTTCTCTCGGAAGAACGCAGTCATGGCCTCCTGAATGAACTTACTGTTCACCGACTTCTTGGTCTGGTTTTCAAAGCTTGCCAGGGTGGAAAAACAGTTGGTCACCAACACCAAAGAATCTTGAATGTCCTGAAAGAGAATTTTGGACTCGTTCTTCGTGTACTTTCCCGTCTCCCGGATATATTTGTCAAAGGCAGACACAAAGCCGGAGCGGGTAGCCTTGTCTGGAGAGCCCCCATGCTCCAGCCAGGAGGAATTGTGATAGTATTCAATGTGGCTTAACCGCTTGGAGAAGCAGAAGGCCGCCGTGATTTTCAGCTTCATTTCCGGCCGGTTTTCACTGTCCCGGCCCCGGCGCTCCGCTTCAAAGTAGGCGGGCATGGTGAAGGCATCGTCCCCTGCGAGCTCCTCCAGGTACTGGGTAATGCCATTTTCGTAGCAGTACTCCGTCACCTCAAATTTCCCTGCCACCTGGTTGCGGAAGCGGAAGGTAATCCCCTTGTTCACCACCGCCTGGCGGCGAATGACGTCCTGAAAGTATTCTGCGGGAATGTCAATCTCCGTAAACACCTCCTGGTCCGGCTTCCAATGGAAGTAGGAGCCCGTCTTTTTCCGGTCCGCCGGCTCCTTTTTCAGGCCGCCGATGTTTTTTCCTTTTTCAAAGTGGAGGCTGTACCGGTATCCGTCCCGGCGAATGACTGCATCAAAATATTCTGAGGCGTACTGGGTGGCGCAGGTGCCCAAGCCGTTCAGGCCCAGGGAAAACTCATAGTTACTGCCGCCGGCGTCATATTTGCCGCCGGCATACATTTCACAGAACACCAGCTCCCAGTTGTACCGCTTTTCCTTCTCGTTCCAATCCACAGGGCAGCCCCGGCCGTAGTCCTCCACATCCACAGACAGGTCCTCATACCGGGTGACTACAATCAAGTTCCCATATCCCTCCCGCGCCTCATCGATGGCGTTGGAGAGAATTTCAAACACCGCGTGTTTACATCCCTCCAAATCGTCTGAGCCAAAGATCACCGCAGGCCGCTTGCGCACCCGCTCCTCATCCTTCAGCATGGAGATGGAGGTATTGTCATATGCCTTTTTCCTTGCCATAGGTTCCCTCGCTGTACATTTCGGCATCTAGCCTACAAATATCCATTATATGGCCCTAGTATACGCGATTCCCTCCGGAAAGTCAACAAAATCGCTGCCTGGAGGTTTTGTAGCGTGTAGGATTACAATGCTGCCCTGTCCGTTCTCTTCTCCCATCTTGTCAACGAAGTTTCTCCGTGATATAATTCGGGAACATGTAAAAATGGGCAAACTAAAGACAAGTGCAGCTGCAAGGAGGGAATCGGTGTGAAGCGGGACACTTTTTCTTCTTTTCATCCCATCGTTGGGCTCCTCTTTTTCGTCCTGGTTCTGGGATTCACCATGTTTTTCATGCACCCAGTGTGTCTGGGGATTTCGCTGGTCTGCGCCCTGGCTTACTCCGCCCGGTTGGAGGGCGGGCGAACCTTGGTGGGTCAGATGCGGTACATGCTGCCCCTGCTGCTGTTCACCGCCCTGCTGAATCCCCTGTTCAACCATCAGGGCGCCACGGTGCTGTTCCAGCTTCCCAACGGCTCTTCCATCACCCTGGAGGCTGTAGCCTACGGCGGGGCGGCGGCGGGGATGCTGCTGGCTGTGGTGGTCTGGTTCCGTTGCTTTGGGGCCGTCATCACCTCCGATAAATTTCTCTACCTCTTTGGGCGGATCTCGCCGTCCCTGTCCCTCCTGCTGTCCATGGCCTTTCGGTTTGTGCCCCGGTTCCGCACCCATATGCAGGACGTGTCCCGGGCTCAGCCGGACGCCGGGGGAGCCCAAAAGCTCCGGGGGGTGCTTCTCGCCTTTTCCGCCACCGTCACCTGGGCCCTGGAGAACGCCATGGAAACCGCTGACAGCATGAAGGGCCGGGGCTATGGCCTGCCGGGCCGGACCGCCTTCTCTGTCTATCGCTTTACCCGCCGGGATGGGGCGGCTCTGGCCTGCCTGCTGGCCACCGGAGCCATGGTCATCGCCGGCAGCCTCCTGGGTGGAACCCAATTTCAGTTTTATCCCACCCTGTCCGGGCCTCTGAACGCCCCCTTTTCCCTGGGCGTCTTTGCCGCGTTCTCGCTGCTGTGCCTCTTTCCCCTGCTCACTGACCTTTGGGAGGATTTGAAATGGAGCTATTTTCTGTCCAGGACCTGACCTTTTCCTACCCCGGGCAGACCGTCCCCGCTCTGGAGCGTCTGTCCTTTGACATCTCCGCCGGGGAATTTCTGGTGATTGCCGGTCCCTCCGGCTGTGGCAAATCCACCCTGCTCCGGCAGTTCAAAACAGCCCTGACCCCCCATGGCAGCATCCAGGGGCAGCTCCTGTTCCAGGGGGTCCCCTTAAAGCAGGTGGACCCCCGGACCCAGGCATCCAAAATTGGCTTTGTCCAGCAGAACCCGGACAATCAGATTGTGACAGACAAGGTCTGGCACGAGCTGGCCTTTGGCCTGGAAAGTCTGGGCTATGACCGGGCTACCATCCGGGGCAGGGTGGCGGAAATGGCCAGCTTTTTTGGCATCCAAGCCTGGTTTTACCGGGACGTCGCCTCCCTCTCCGGTGGACAGAAGCAGCTGCTGAACCTGGCCTCCGTCATGGCCATGCAGCCGGAGGTCCTCATTCTGGACGAGCCAACCAGCCAGCTGGATCCCATTGCTGCCTCCGACTTTCTGGCCACTCTGGGCCGCATCCACCGGGATCTGGGCGCCACCATTGTCATCACAGAGCACCGGCTGGACGAGGTGCTGCCCATGGCAGACCGGCTCCTGATCCTGGACGGCGGGAAGGTCCTCACCTGGGGGGCTCCCCAGGCTGTCTTTTCCACCCTCCGGGAACAGGCACATCCCATGCTGGCCTCCATGCCGGCGCCTATGCGGATCTGGAGCAGCGTGCCCAGCAACCTGCCCTGTCCCCTGACCGCCGGCAGTGGGCGGCAGTTCCTGGAGCAGTGGGCGGCGGAGCATCCTCTCCGCCCCCTCCCCCCCAGGCCCTGGAGCCGCAAGGACGGGCAGGAACCCTGGGTGACAGTCCGGGAGGCCTGGTTCCGATATGAGCAGGGGGGCGCGGACGTAATCCGGGGGCTGAATCTCACAGCGTATAGCGGGGAGCTTTTCTGCATTCTGGGCGGCAACGGCGTGGGCAAAAGCACTGCGCTGCTCCTTCTGTCCGGCTCCCGCCGCCCATACCGGGGCAAGGTCTCCCGGTCAGGTAAAACCGTGGCCCTTCTCCCCCAGAATCCGCAGCTCCTCTTTGTAAAGCACGTCCTGGAGGAGGACCTGTGGCAGGGTCTGCCCGGTGGCCGGACGCCGGAAAACCGGGCCCGCATGGAACGGGTTCTCCGGCTCTGCAACCTCGCCGGGCTGCTGGACCGGCATCCTTATGACCTGTCCGGTGGGGAGCAGCAGCGGGCCGCTCTGGCCAAAGTGCTTCTCCGGGAACCTCAAATTCTCCTGCTGGACGAGCCAACCAAGGGTCTGGACAGCGCGTTCAAGGAGAGCTTCGCCGGAATTTTGAAGCAGCTCACCGCCCAGGGCGTGTGCGTCATTCTGGTCAGCCACGATGTGGAGTTTTGTGCCGCCTACGGGGACCGGTGCGCCCTGTTCTTTGACGGCGGCATCGTAGCAGAGGACGCGCCAGTCCCCTTCTTCTCCGGCAAAAGCTTTTACACCACCGCCGCCAGCCGCATGGCCCGCCGCCTCCTGCCGGAGGCCATTACGGCGGAAGATGTGATTGCCGCCTGCGGCGGCCGCCTGCCCCCGAAGCCGGAACGCCAGTCTCCGCCGCCTCCATCGCCTCCCCCGGCAAAGCCCGCCTCTCCCCGGTTGCCCCTGTGGCGAAGCATCCTGGCAGGCCTGTCCGGCGCCGGAGCCCTGGCAGCTTTCTCCTATGCCCTCCTGGCCCTGGACCTGAAGGATCTGTTTGTGGCTGGGAACACTGGCGCCCGGACGCTGCACACCGCCGTATACGCCGTTCTTTTGATATGCTTGGCGATTTTGGCCCTGGCCGTCAGCCGGAAGGAATCGCCTGGGGAGGGGGTGCTTCTCCGGGGCAAGCTGTCCAAACGGACCGTCATGACCCTGGTAGTAGCCATCCTGTCTATCCCACTCACCCTTTTCCTGGGTCCCCGGTATTTCCATGACCGAAAGTACTACGTGGTGTCGCTCCTGGTCCTTTTGGAGGCCATGCTCCCCTTCTTCCTCATCTTTGAGGGGAGGAAACCCCAGGCCAGGGAGCTGGTGATTCTGGCTGTGCTGTGCGGCCTGGCCATTGGCGGGCGGGCAGCCTTTTTCGCCCTGCCCGGTTTTAAGCCGGTGGCCGCCATGGTGATCCTCTCCGGGGTGGCGTTTGGCGGCGAGGCGGGCTTCTTGGTGGGAGCTGTCACCATGCTGGGATCCAACATGCTCTTCAGCCAGGGGCCCTGGACTCCCTGGCAGATGTTTGCCATGGGGCTTCTGGGGCTCACCGCCGGTATCCTATACCGGAAGGGGCTGCTCCGCCGGGGGCGGCTGTCCCTGTCCGTGTTCGGGGCAGCAGTGACGCTCCTGCTGTATGGCGGTATCATGAACCCGGCCTCCGTCCTTATGTATCAGCCCAATCCCTCCTGGCCCATGATCTGGACCGCCTTTTTAACCGGTCTGCCTGCGGACCTGGTCCACGCTGCCGCCACCTTTTTCTTCCTCTGGTTCCTGTCCCAGCCCATGCTGGAAAAGCTGGACCGGGTGAAGGTGAAATACGGCCTTCTGGAATGACAAACACGAGGCTGTCTCAAAGTTCGTTTTGAGACAGCCTCGCGTTTTTTGATGGCTTATGGACGCCGCATACGCTCCACCACAGTGCGCAGCCCAGCCTCCAGCTGCGCCAGCTCTTCTTCGGCGGTAAAACGGCTGAGGGAGATTCGGAAGGCCCCATCCACCACCTCCGGCGGAAGGCCCATGGCCTCCAGCACATGGCTCCGGTGCCCCTTGGCACAGGCGGAACCGGCAGAGACGCAGACCCCATGGTCCTGCAGGATGTTGATGGTATTTTGCGTGGGCACACCGGGGATGGAGGCCAGGAGAATGTGGGGCGCTTCCCGGGCCCCCAGCAGCTCCACACCAGGGATTGCCTCCAGCAGAGCGGCGCACCGGTCCCGGAGGGCCGCCTCCCGGGCCAGATCCTCCCGGAGCGTGGGCAGGGCAGCGGCACAGGCGGCCCCGAAGCCCACCAGGGCGGGCGTGGCCTCGGTGCCGCTGCGATAGCCTCCCTCCTGACCGCCCCCCAGAAGAAGCGGTGGCAAGGGCAGTCCCCGGCGGATGTACAACGCCCCTGCCCCCTTGGGGCCGTGGACCTTATGGGAGGAGACGGAGATGAGGTCCGCCCCCAGGGTCTTGGCCTGGAAGGGCAGCTTCAAAAAGCCCTGGACGGCGTCGGTGTGAAAAATGGCGTCGGGAGCCAGGCGGTGGGTTAGCTTTGCCATAGAACCGATGGGCATGACCGCCCCAGACTCATTGTTGACCATCATCACGGATACCAGCACCGTATCCGGCCGGATGGCCGCCTGCAGAGCGTCCAAAGTCACCCGCCCCAGAGCGTCGGGCTTCAAATACGTGACATCATACCCCTGCTCCTCCAGGCGCTTCATGGGGTTCAGAATGGCGTGATGCTCCACCGCCGTGGTGATCACATGCCGCCCCCGCTTGCCCATTCGGGCCAGAGAGGAGGCCACCGCCCAATTGTCCGCCTCGGTGCCGCCGGAGGTGAAAAACACCCGGTCCGACTCCGCGCCCAGGGCCTTGGCCACCTGCTCCCGGGCAGCCTTCAGCCGCCGGGCCGCATCCATGCCAAAGCGGTACAGGGAGCTGGGGTTGCCCCACCCCGTCTCCAAAGCCTCCACCATAGCTGCCACCGCTTCCGGGCAGGGCTTGGTGGTGGCAGAATTGTCCAAATATGCAAACATGGTCCTTCCTCCCCCTATTTTCCCACGCAAAACCGCTCAAAAATCCGGTTTGTGATGTCCTCCCGAATGGTTCTGCCGCTGAGCTCTCCCATGGCCTCCATAGCCTCCTCCACATCTGTGAGGACGGCATCCGGGGTGAATCCGTCCTCCAGGCCATCCCGGGCGCGACCCATAGCCTCCGCCGCCCGCCGAATGGCATCGGCCTGCCGGGCATTGGTGAGGACAGAGCCATCGCAGAAGGTTCCCGCACCAAACAGAGCCTCCAGCACCGGCGTCAAGGCCTCCAGCCCTGTCCCGTCCTTGGCTGAGACCGGCAGAACCGTCTCAAAGGGCAGGCAGGACCGGTCCACCTGGCAGGGAAGGTCCTGCTTATTGAGCAGGCAAACGGCATGCCTGGCCAGCCGGGCGGCCTCCATGGCCTCCTGGTCCTCCGGCTCCAGGGGGCGGCTGCCGTCACAGACCAACAGGGCCAGATCCGCCCCCCCGGCCGCCTCCAGGGAGCGGGCCACTCCCAGAGCCTCCACCTGGTCAGAAGCGTCCCGAATGCCCGCCGTATCCACCAGACGCAGCCGCACGGAGCCCACCAGCACGGTCTCCTCCACCGTATCCCGAGTGGTGCCGGGAAGCTCCGTCACAATGACCCGCTGGAACCCGGCCAGGGCATTCAGCAAACTGGACTTGCCCACATTGGGCTTGCCCAAAATCACCGCCCGGACCCCCTGGCGCAGCACCTGCCCCCGGGCGACGGTCGCCAGCAGAGCCTCCAGGGTAGCCTGGGCACTGGCCAGACTGCCGGCATACGCAGTCAAGCGGAACTCGTCAATGTCCTCGTCGGGATAGTCCAGAACGGCGTGAAAATGGCTGCACAGGTCTGTGAGGGTGTCATAGACCGGCTCCAGCCGGCGGACCAGGGCGCCCTCCACCTGCCCCGCCGCATTGGCGGCGGCCTCCGCAGTCTCCGCCTCGATGAGGTCAATGACCGCCTCGGCCTGAGTCAGGTCCATCCGGCCATTGAGAAAGGCCCGCTTGGTGAACTCCCCCCGGCGGGCAGGCTTGGCCCCCGCCTGGTACAAAGCCTCCAATCCGGCGGCCAGCACCGCCGGGGAGCCGTGGCAATGAAGTTCCACCGTGTCCTCCCCGGTGTAGCTGTGAGGCCCCCGGGTGAAAACCGCCATGCACTGGTCCAGCATCCGCCCCTTCCGGTCCAAAAGCGCCCCCAGAATCAGCTTTCGGTTGGGTGCCTCCTCCAAAGGCCGCCCACTTTTGGCCTGGAACACCTGCCCCGCCACCTGGGCGCAGCCCTCACCGGACAGGCGTAAAATACCAATGGCACTCAGCTGGCTGCCGGTGGACACCGCAGCAATCACATGAGACATCCCGGCCACTTCCTTTCCCTAAAATTAAGGAGAACGCAAGCGCCCCTTAAAAAATATGTATTTTGGAGTATACCACGAGTCGGCACAAATTGCAACAAACCTACATCCTAACATTTTTCTCCACTTTTTTGCGCACAAGTCACTGCCTTTCCATAACACATCTAGCCCGTATCATCTTGAGGAATCTGGGCAAGCTGAGGGAAAGAGGAAAGGAGGAACTCACAATGCTGGAAGGACCAGACCGTCCCCTGTTTCCCGAGGGCGTCCCCATGGGACTGGGCATGGCCATGCTGCAGTACCCCGGCGCTATGGAGAAGTACGGCGCCATGGAAGAGGAGGCCCAGCGTCAGCTGATTGAAGGAGCCAAGGGCATCCCAACCAAAGAAGAAATGCAGCACTATGTGGTGCGTTTCGTCACCAGCGGCGTATAGCGGAACACCTGAGCCCCCGTGGACTCTCGTAACTCTCTGAGCTGCTGCAAGCTCCGGACCCATCCGGCCCACCTTGCAGCAGCTCGTTTTACCATTAACATCAGAAAGGAGGACTCAAGATGAACGCAACATTTGCACACAAAGCACTGTCCCTACTTTTGACAGCCTGCATCCTACTGTCGCCGTTCCCGGTCACACATGCCGCCTCAGGCAGCAGCTACGCAGTCCCCTTCACTGAAGTGGACACCCCCCAGGCGCCAGAGCTACAGGATCCTGTAAAAGGTGGATCAGAGCTCCCCTACGAAGATCATGAACGGGTCAGAGCTTCCATTGTTCTAGAAGAGTCTGCAACTCTAATGCAGGGATATCGTGGGGCCGTCCCAAAACATGTGTAAACCTGGCAGAGTCTCTCGCTTTTGTTATCTCTGCCTGGTATTTGCCCCCTTTTCTCCCGTAATGGCCTCTGCTGCTCTGGCAGGCACCGGTTGAAGCATCTGTGGGCGCATCAGTGGTCTGCGGTACAATCCTGCGCAGTGGCAGTCGCCTCAAACTTTCCATCGCTACGTTCTTTTCTTCTGAATCCATTGGTCAACCTACATTTCATCCGCACAAGGCTGTCTCATAGCTTGGTTTTTGAGACAGCCTTCTTTTTGGCCGAACATCCTTTTTCCCAATTTAATTTGACTTTTCCCCTTCCGGCATGCATAATGGTGGTATCAATGCCAAGGAGGACCTTCCATGGACAAAAGCTTTGACCTGACCCCATTGGTAGACAGCCTCTCCAATTCCTTTGCCCGCCGCCTGGGCCTGAACCGGAGGGGATTCATTCACCTCCTCCAGGCCTGCCACTTTGAAGAGGGGATGCTGCAATTTCAGGGCCGCCGCACCCAGTGCGACCAGCTGCTGGAGCTCTGCCGGCCGGTTCTGGATCAGCTCTGCCAGGAGCCGGAGGAGGGCTGGCTCCGTTTCTGCTATGAGACCTTGGCCGCCGGTCTTTTCCCGGACCCCTCCCGGCCCCCTGCCACTGCCAAGCAGCGGGAGGCGATGGAGTTTTACCTCCAGATTCTGGAGTGGCTCTTGGCCCGGGAGCAGTCATTCTGCCCCTTTGACCCCCTTCTGGACCCCCACTGGGCCAGCCAAGAGGAGCTGGCAGACAGCCGCCTAAGCCAGGAATATGCCGTCTTTCGCAAGGCGGTCCTCCGGGACCGCTTTCCCACCCTCCTGCGCATTGGCCGGGACTGCATGCCCTTTGATCCGGCCAGTCATACCATCGGGGTGAACAATGTGGCGGTGCACACCGCGCAGCTGGCCCGAAAGGCTGGGCTGAAGGTAGACATTCCCCTGGTGAGCGCCGCCTCTCTCAGCCACGACATTGGAAAATTCGGCTGCCGGGGCAAGGATGCTCCACGGACTCCCTACCTGCACTATTACTTCACCTGGCAGTACCTTTCGGAGCAGGATTTGCCCCACATCGCCCACGTAGCCGCCAATCACTCCACCTGGGACCTGGAGTTTGAGAACCTGCCCATTGAGTCCCTTCTGCTGATCTACGCCGATTTCCGGGTCCGGGCTCTGCGGGATGAAACCGGGAAGGAGCACACCCAGATCTATTCCCTGGCAGACTCCTATTCCATCATTCTGTCCAAGCTGGCCAACATGACCCCGGAAAAGCACCGCCGGTATGCCACAGTCTACGCCAAACTCCGGGACTTTGAGGGCTTCCTGGCCTCCCGGGGCATCCCGGCTGACATGGCGGTGCAGGAGCCTCTGCCTGTGTCCCCAAAAGCTCCCGCCCTGTGTACCGGGGAGGAGGCCATCTCCGGCTTGCGGCACCTTACCTTCGACAACAGCCTGCGGCTCATGGACACCTTCAGCGCAGACGCCTCCTTCGAGCAGCTGCTGGAGCAGGCAAAAAGCGAGAAAAATCTCCAGCGCATCCGCACCTACCTGCGGCTCTTCGAGGAGTACAACAGCTACATGCCCCGGCACAGCAAGCGCATGACCCTCAACTTCCTGTATGAGCTCCTGATGCACCGGGAGGGAGACGTGCGCCGTCGGGCTGCCCGTCTCATGGGCCGGATTCTGGCCAACAGTGGTCCCTCCTACCGCAAGGAGCTTCCCGCCGATGCGCCCGCCACCGCCTACGCCCCCACCCTCATGGGCTATTTTGCCGAGGCGGAGCGACTGTGGGACGAGGAAATCCAGCTCTGCCTCCATCCCGGCCGGAAAATTTCCCCCAAGCACGCCCAGCGGATTGCAGACAACCTGAAGGTCATCACAGAGAGCCTGTTTTCTGTCTGCTCCGACTACGACGCCCAGATTATGGCCCGGCCCCTGCTGCGCCGCCTGCCGGAAGCCCAAGAGGAGGAGCGGGAGGCCCTGGTAAGCGCCCTCACCTATGTCCCTGTCTCCGCCCTGGACCCGGAAGGGCTATCCTCCCTGCTGGATACCCTGGGCGGTCTCCTGCAGAACCAGGATGTGCCCCTGCGGCTCACTATCTTCCGCTGTTTCCAGACCATGCTGGAGCAGGATCCCGACCTGAAGGCCCGGCTGGAGCCGGTTCTCGCCCAGCTGGACGCCGGAGAGTCCTTCGCCGTGGCCTACCAGCGGACGGTTCTTCTGAACCAGTACTGCGGACACCAGGATCCCCTGCCCCAGGCCGACACCAGCGAGCTTTTCCTCAGCAACCTGAAAAACGCCCTGCACTGGACAGTGAAGCTGGTGCACATTGACCTGCTACGGAGCCTGGCTCAGGCCAACCCCAGTGAGGCCTTCCACACCGCCATGCACTTTTCCAATCTCCTGTCCGTCAGTGAGCACCTGCCGGTGCGGGAATACGCCGGCTCCGCCCTTTTGAGCCTGGCGCCCTACCTCACAGTGGACCAGCGCAACGAAATCGTGGTGGACCTGACCCGGGAGCTGGAAACAGGTCAGGAGCAGATCTCCTATTACATCCCTCCCTTCCTGGGCCGCTTGGTCTGCCAGATGCCGGATAAGGAGCTCATTGAAGGGGTAGACTACCTGGACGACCTGATTCACGGAGGCTCCATTCGGGCCGCCAGCGCCGCCCTGCATACCTTGGGCGCCATGATGACCGAGCCTCAGGGCTGCAAGCGGGCCGCTGTCTTTGGCCGGGTGCTGGGGCTTCTCCTCACCGGCATTGCCCATTACGACCCAACCATCCACCAGACCGCCCTCACTGTGCTGTGCCGGAGCATCTTCGGCAACCCCGCCATTTCCCAGGAGGTGCGGCGGGACTGCCTGGTTCGTACCGGGAAAAAGCTCCTGTGCCTCCTGAACGAGCCGGCCAGGGACTCCCTCACCTTCTACAACCACGCCGCCATGCTGAACCACCTGTACCGCCTCATCGTCTCCTGCGAGGTGGGGGGTACGGAGCTCACCTTCCCGGAGCCCCGGCCTGTGGCCTTCTTCCCCGGAACCTTTGATCCCTTCTCTGCCGGGCACAAGGAAATCGTCCGGGCCATTCACGACATGGGCCTGGAGGTCTACCTGGCCATCGACGAGTTCTCCTGGAGCAAGAGGACCATTCCGAAGCTGCTGCGGCGGAAAATCGCCGCCATTTCCGTGGCAAACATGTGGGACGTGTACCTGTTCCCGGACAATATGCCCATCAACATCGCCAGTCCGGAAGACCTGGCCACTCTGGCCGGGAAGTTCCCGGGCCGGGAGCTGTACCTGGCTGCCGGCAGCGACGTGATTTTCGGAGCTTCCGCTTATCAATCCGAAGCTCCCGGCTCCGCCCGGTATTACAACCACGTGATCTTCCGCCGGGCCGTGGACCGGACCACCGGGGAGAAGTTGGCCCGGATTCTCCGGGGGAAATGGAAGCTGGTCTCCCTGCCGGCCTGGTGCGAAACTGTCAGCTCCACCCAAATCCGGGAATATGTGGACAAAAACATGGACATTTCCATGCTAATCGATCCCATCGTCCAGTCCTTCATTTACGCCAACGGCCTGTACCTCCGCTCGCCTCAGTTCAAAAATGTGCTGGCTCCCGGGGATCTCTACTTTGAGCGGGCCAGAGAGAGCCGGGCCCCCCTTCCGCCCCTCCTCCGGGCCGCTATGGACCGCCACCGGGGCAGCTGGGGCATCCTCCTGCGGGCCCGCTCCGCCCAGGAGCCCTTGGGCTGGGTCTGCGGCCACACGGTGACCAGCTCCCAGCTTCTGGAAACCCTGGGCTCCCAGGACGCCGCCGCCTACGTCCGGCAGCACACCTCCGGGCGGATCATGATGGTGGACAGTGTAGTCTCCCTCTCCCCCCAGACGGAGGGAGCCTGCCGCCAGCTGGTCAACGAGCTTCTGGCCAGGAGCCTCAAAACCGACCACACCTACGCCCTGTGCCGGAGCAGCGGCCGGGACAGCCTGTACCAGGACCTGCTGCAGCTGGGCTTCCTCCCCATCCCCGGTCAGCCGGACATCCTGTCTGTGGATATGCGCTCTCCCATGGTTCTCATCCAGGATGTATTTCTCTGGATCAAGGAGCCTCTGCGCAGCGATGGCACCGTCCGGGAAACCGTGGAAAAGACCCGGCCCAAGCTCCGGTCGGCCCTCTCGGCTCTCTTCCCGGGGCGGCTCCTGCTGAGCTTTGACGCTGAAACCCTGAACCAGAGCCTGTGGCACAAGGTACAGGCCCATAATCAGGTGCTGGATGTGCCCCCCGGAGTTCGCCGCCTGGGCCCCTACATGTGCGTGCCCTACGGCAAAATTCTGGCCGACGAGGTGGTGCCCAACACCGTCACCAAGACCCTGCACGCCGATAAGGTTTACGCCGCCAACATGGAGAGCTTTTCCATTTTGGAAGCCCCCGGCTACTCCTCCCTGTCCGGCCAGGTCCGGACCATCAAGTCCTTCCGCCGGCCTGTGATCCTGGTGGACGACCTGCTCCACTGGGGCCACCGGATTCACGCCCTGGACCACATCTTCAAGGAAGAGCGGGTGGAGATCCGCAGCATCGTGGTGGGCCTCATGTCCGGCCAGGGCCGGGACCTGATGCTGACCCAGGGGCAGACCGTAGACTGCGAGTATTTCATCCCCAACCTGAACCACTGGCTCACAGAGAGCAGCCTCTATCCCTTCATCGGCGGCGACAGCATCGACCGGCCGGAGGAATTCAGCTGGAAACGGCCCTCCATCAACATGATCCTGCCCTATGTGAACCCCACTTTCCTCCCCGGCTCCGACGATAAAACCCGGATTCGCCTGTCCAAGGCTGTCCTGGAAAACGCCCGGGACATTCTCGCCGCCCTGGAGCGGCGACATCTGGAAACCTTTACCACTGCCCTGACCCTGGAGCGCCTGGCGGAGGCCCTGTACCGCCCCAGGCTCCCGGACCGGGGACGCCACCTGCGCTATGACCTGTCGGTCCCCGCTTCCAGCTACGTGGCCGATGATCTGAACCAGCTGCAGCGCATTTCCATGACGGAGGTCATCCATGGTCTATAAGGCGTACCGCTCCTACTGCCTGGCGGGAGACACGGGGTTCCCGCCAGAAGCCGTCCCCGTCCCGGCTCCCTTTGCCCCTGTCTTGTTCCTGCATCCTGCGGCCCCCGGTGAGAGCCGCTGCCTGTACCCGGTGTCCACCCTGGCCGAGGTAGGCCAGGAATCCACCCTGGCCCTGGTCCCTCCACCGCAGGGAACAGAGGGACCCATGGAGGCCTTTCTTCAGGCCCACGGTGGAGCCGCCGTTCTAAATCCTGCCTATCCCCGCTGCTGGGAGCTGCTGGAGTCCTTCCGGCAGGCCCCTAAAACCGGCCTGCGGGTGAGTTTGGTGGGGCTGGGAGACGTGGGAAGTACGGTGCTCACCGGCCTGGTCCTTTTGGGCCGGGAGATTGATGAAATTCGTATCTTTGACCCCAATCCATCCGCCTGTCGCCGGTACGAGCTGGAGATGAACCAAATCCTCTCCCCGGATGGCAGCCCCATGCCCCGAGTGAGGCCCTGCAGCGAGGCGGAACTCTTTGACTGCGACCTCTTTCTTTTCACCGCCTCCCGGGGGGTGCCCCCTCTGGGGCAGGCGGGAGATGTGCGGATGCTGCAGTTCCAGGCCAACCGAGATATGCTCCGCCACTACGCCAGGCTGGCCCGGAAGGCCCGGTTCCGGGGGCTCTTCTGCCAAATTTCAGACCCGGTGGACCATCTGTGCCGCGCCGTGTTCCTGGAGAGCAACCGGGACTGCTGCGGCCGCCTGGATTACCAGGGACTGCTCCCGGAGCAGATCCAGGGCTTCGGCCTGGGAGTCATGGCCGCCAGAGCCCGCTACTGCGGCCAGAAGCTGGGAATTCCCCAGGGCTCCATCCGGGTCTACGGTCCCCACGGAGCCGGTCTCGTGGCCGCCAACGCCCCCGGAGGGGACTATGACGGTCCTCTCTCTGCCGCTCTTACCGCCGCCACCCGGGACATGAACCTGCGGGTGCGGGAGCTGGGCTTTAAGCCCTACATCGCCCCGGGACTCTCCTCCGCCGCCGTCTCCATTTTGCAGCTTCTACGAGGCCAGGTCCATTTCGGCGCAGTCCCCCTGGGCAAAGCCTATTTCGGCTGCCAGAGCCGCATGACCCCCCTGGGACCCCGGATCCTTCAGGAGGAACTGGCTCCGCCCCTGCAGCAGCGGATCGCCGAAGCCTTCCGGGAATTGGAGGAATTTTCCTATGACTGATTCCATTGTGCTGCTCCAGGCCGGGCAGTCTCCCCGGCTTTCCCGCCTGCTGGACTTTGCTTTGGCCGAATTCGCCGTAGAACCGGCAGGTCTACCGGAGCTGGAGGCCATGGCCTTGCAGGGCAGGCGGGTACTCATCGCCCTGACCACCGGGGAAGGCGGCATGTCCCTGGAGGCCTTCCGCCTGCTCCAATCCCTGAGGACCCACCCGGACTGTCTTCGGGGGGCCACCGGCGCCCTCATCGTAGACGGCGCCGGCGAGCTGTACACCAAGCAGGCCGCTCAGGCCGTGGCCCTGGCTGCCAACCTGGCCGGCTGCCTCTTCCCCGGCAAGCCCCTGGTGGAGGGCACCGGCTCCCTGTACAACCAGCACATCCTGGCCGGACAGCTGGGCCTGCCTTGGGAGGAGACCTATTTCACCCGGGCCCGGGATCTGGCCGGACGGCTGGCCCGGTTCCAGGCTCCCCGGTTCCCCCGGCCCCGGGTTCTCATGCTCCATGCCTCAGACAACCGGCGTTCCAACACCGTGGCTATGGGGAAGGCCGTCTGCAACCACCTGGCCCCGGTCTGCGACATCCAGACCATCAGTCTGCAAAACGGAGCCATTTACGACTGCCGGGGCTGCTCCTACACTGCGTGCCTCCACTACTCCCGCAATGGCACCTGCTATTACGGCGGGGCCCTGCCCACGGAAGTCTTCCCCGCCATTTTACAAAGCGACGTGGTGCTCTTGCTGTGTCCCAACTTCAACGACTCAGCCAGCGCCAACATCCTGGCCCTCATCAACCGAATGACCGGTCTGCTCCTGCAGCAGCCCCTATATGACAAATACCTGTACGCCATTGTGGTCTCCGGCTACTCCGGCGGGGACCTGGTAGCCCGGCAAATCCTGGGGGCCCTGTGCCTGAACAAGACCATGATGCTGCCGCCCCACTTCTGCCTCTTCCAGACCGCCAACGACCCCGGCGCCGCCCTGGCCGCCCCCGGCGTGGAGGAGCGAATGAAAGCCTGGGCCGGAAGCATCCTCTCCACAGTCCACCAGCCCGGCGGGGACCCTAGGTAGCAGATGAGACACAACCGGAGCCTCCCTGAAAGCCGTACCTTTGCACTGGCGCGGTAGCGCCTCGGCTTCCCCTGGGGGCATATGCACACCGTATGCAACAGTTCAGGCCAATTCTGTAATTTTTTAGAGTAGTGCAAAGACACTATAGCGTCACGTAGTGCGCACTCTCCAGGAAAAGCCTGTGAATGCGCCGGAAATTGGGATAAAACAGAAGATTTTTCCGTCTGCCCCCCGAGGCGGTAGGGTGCGGCCTCCTGGACGCACCGGCGGCAGGAAAAGAGGGATGCGTCCAAACCGCAAAGGGTACACGTTGCGGCTTGGGCGCATCCCTCATGTTGTCTGCCTGCATCCGGCGGGGCGGCAGATTTAGCCGCCCTCCTTCGCCTCCGGCTCCTGAAAGATTCTCACAGTACCGTCCTCCTCCGTCACAGCCCGCAAAGCTTCCAGACGGTCCAGACCAGGCAAGGGCCCCTCGGGGTCATAGACGTATCCCTCCGGCGGAATGGCATCCCCCGTTCCCACTGGTGCAGGCTCTGGGGCTGGCTCTGGCATGGGTGCAGCCTCTGGTTCCGGGATTGGCTCCGGAATGGGGGCGGACTCCGGTTCCGAAATCGGCTCCGGCATGGGGGCGGGCTCCGGTTCCGGAATTGGCTCCGGTGTGGGAGCGGGCTCCGGTTCCGGAATTGGCTCCGACATGGGCGCTGGCTCCGGTTCCGGAATCGGCTCCGGCATGGGCGCGGGCTCCGGTTCCGGAATTGGCTCCGGCATGGGGGCAGGCTCCGGTTCCGGAATCGGCTCCGGCATGGGGGCAGGCTCCGGTTCCGGAATCGGCTCCGGCATGGGCGCGGGCTCCGGCTCCGGAATCGGCTCCGGCATGGGGGCAGGCTCCGGTTCCGGAATCGGCTCCGGCGTGGGAGCGGGTTCCGGCTCTGGGACGGGGACCGGCTTGGGGCGGGAGTCCAAAAGCTCCAGGCGAAACTCGTCCCCTTGGGGCATCCGCTTGGCGGGAATTCCCTTGCGCAATTGCAGAATGCCCTCCTCCGGCGCAGGAATTCCCAGGGAAACATCCCCTGCCGGGCTTCGCAGCACCAACCTTAAAATTCTGCCGTCTGCCGGCCCGCAGCGGCAGTCGAACCGCAGATACAGGCCCTGCCGGGCCACCGTGCATGTACCCACCTGGCGTCCGTCCTCATAGACGGGCCAGGTTCCTTCTAAACTCATAAAAAGCACCTCCCCCGCCATGATATGCCGGGGAGGTGCAATTTATACCCGTAACAAGCGCCTTTAATAACCGTGGAGGCCAAAGCTGACCGCTATGGCGTCGTCCACCTGGTTCATCTGGGTCTCGTCCAGCCGCCCCATATGCTCCCGCAGGCGGCGCTTGTCGATGGTCCGGATTTGTTCCAGGAGGATCACCGAATCCTTGGTCAGTCCGACGCTGCTGCCTGCGATGTTGATGTGGGTGGGCAGACGGGCTTTGCCAGTCTGGCTGGTGATGGCCGCAGCAATGACCGTAGGCGAATGCTTATTGCCCACGTCGTTTTGTACAATGAGCACCGGCCGGGTTCCCCCCTGCTCGCTGCCCACCACCGGGCTCAGGTCTGCGTAAAAGATATCGCCCCGTTTGACATTGGAATCCATTGGCTTCACGCTCCGTGAGAAATCATTCCCGCGTCACCGAGCTTTCTCTCTATGTAACGCGGTTCTGATTCTATTGTCCCACGCAGACGCCGGATTTATACCGGTTTCCGCTTCCGAATTATCCTATGCTCCACCGGGCGGAAGTTGCGTAAAGTCCCCAAAAAACAGAAGCTCAGACAATATACTGCAAAATCTCCGTCCGCTTCTTTCCATCCAGGTAAATCCGGGGAATCCGCTTGCTGATGGAGCACAAAATCTCATAGGGAATGGTGCCCAGCTGACTGGCCAGCCCACAGGCGCTGGGCGCCCCATCCTCGCCAGTCCCCAGGACTGTCACCGGATCCCCCACCCGGGCCTCCGGCACGTCCGTTACGTCCACCATACACATGTCCATGCAAATCCGACCCACCACAGGCACCTGTCTCCCCCGCAGGAGGAAGCTCACACGGCCGGACAGCTGCCGGGACAGGCCGTCGGCATAGCCGATGGACACCACCGCCAGGGTCCTGGGGGCGGGAGTCACATAAGTCCGGCCATAGCTCACCGGCACCCCGGCAGGATAGGAGCGGATCTGGGAAATGGTGGTTTGCAGGGTCAGAAGAGGCCGCAGGTCCAACCGTCCCGCCAGGTCCTGAGAGGGAGCGATGCCGTAGGTGGCCACGCCTGGACGTACCATATCCATGGAGAATTCCGGATAGGCAATGGTGGCCCCGCTGTTGCAGCAGTGGCAGATCTCCGGCCGCACACCGGCAGCCTCCATACCGGCCACAAACCGCTGGAACAGCCGGAATTGCTCCCGGGTGAAGGCCTCGTCCGCCGGGTCCAGGGAATCGGCCACTGGGAAGTGGGTGAACATGCCCTCCACCTCCAGGTGTGGCATCCGGGTCACGGTCAGGAGCTCCTCCAGCACCCGCTCCCCCTCCTGGCAGAAAAAACCCAGACGGGCCATGCCCGTGTCCAGCTTCAGGTGCACCTGCAGCCGGGAATCGGTGCCCACCAGGCGAGCCTCCAGCTCCCGGGCGTAGGCCAGACTGTGAACCTCCTGGCGCAGGTCCATCTCCGCCAGGTCCCGGGCATACTGCGCCGGGGTATATCCCAAAATCAGAATGGGACTGCGCACTTCGCCCCGGCGGAGCTGCACCGCTTCCTCCAGGTTGGAGACTGCCAAAAATTCCGCTCCCAGCTCCTCCAGATGGTGACTCACAGGGACCGCCCCGTGCCCATAGGCGTCCGCCTTCACCACGCCTAAAAAGCGGCAGGCAGCGGGAACCTGCTGCCGCAAGACTGTATAGTTGTGGGCCAGATTGTCCAGAGACACATCGGCCCAGGTACGCTTTAGTAATTTCATAGTTCGCTCCATCAGGTATTGTATTGAAACTCCGAAATGGAAATGGTCAGAATTCTCTGGCCATTATAGCACACCTCAGCAAAAATGGGTATCCCCTTTTCCCGGTCCAGCCAGGTATCCACCGTCAGGGGGTTCTCCTCCAGGGAGGTGTCCACCGTGAGGCGCAGGCCGTTTTCCTCCTGCCCCACGCTGGTGATGTAGCCGGTGCGCCAGCTCTCGGCCACCACATAGGGAGCCGTGGCCGGGCTCACCTTGCCGTCTGCCAGAAGGCCGAAGGCCAGAGCCGTACTGTCAAAGGTCAGCTTTCCCCCCCTGGACTGGACCGTACCGGAAATGCCGGCAATGGTTTCCGGCGCCGTCAGGGAGAAGGAGAGCGCTCCCGTGTCATCCGTGGTACAGGCAGCGGTGAAAGTATAGGCCTCGTCTCCGTAGTCTGCCGTTATCTCCCCCAGGAAGGAGCAGCCTCCCGCTCCCACCAGCGCCGACCGAAAGGCCAGAGCGTCGTCCATCCGGCTCTCCTCCTGGGACGTACACCCCCACAGGAGGAGAAGCAACGCCTGTAAAAGCACCCAAATCCGCAGTTTTCCCATGATATTCCTCCTCCACAAGCCGGACTACAGAGTTCCGGCCTGGCCCTTGCTTTCCGCGCTGTGGGAACGCCTCAGCCTGTCCTCTCACGCTGTATATCTCTATGCCAGGGGAATTGGAAATATGTAAGTGGTAAGGGATCATTTCAGAAACCGGGGCAGGGCCTCCACCATATCCGAGGGGGTAAGGCCATACTGGCCCCAGGCACCGGCGCACAGGTCCCCCGCCGCCCCATGGACCCAGGCGGCGCAGGCAGCGGCCTCCAGCGGGGGCAGGCCCTGGCCCAGGAGGGAAACCAGGAGCCCTGCCAGCACATCGCCGCTGCCGCCGGTGGCCATGCCGGGGTTGCCGGTGCGATTCTCATATCCCCGGGTTCCATCGGTCACCACAGTCCTGTGACCCTTCAGGAGGACCACCGCCCCCAGCGTCTGGGCCAAAGCCGCCGCAGAGGCCATCCGATCCGGTCCCACCGCCCCTCCCAGGCGGCGAAACTCCCCATCGTGGGGCGTGAGAACGGTGGGAGCCCTCCGCGCCTTGAGGGCGTCCGCCGCCCCCTCCAGCACGTTCAGCCCGTCGGCATCCAGGACCACTGGGCACCGGGCCTCCCGCAGCACCGCCTCCGTCACCGCCCGGACCCCGGGCAACCGGCCCAGGCCCGGGCCCACCAGACAGGCGTCACAGCCCGCCAGACGGCGCAAAATCTCCGGTACTGCCGCCGGGGACAACCCGTCCCCCTCTGCCGCCAGGGGAAACACCACAGGCTCATCCAGCTTCACCGCTTCTATGGTATAGACGGGCTCCGGAACCCCCAGAAGCACCAGTCCGGCTCCGGACCGGACCGCAGCCCGAGCCGCCAAAGCCGCCGCTCCGGTGTACCCCACGCTACCGCACAGAAGCAGAAGCTTTCCGAAGTCCCCCTTGTGCCCCCAAGGGTCCCGGTCCGGAAGCCACGCCGCCACTGCCTCCTGATTCAAAATTTCCGTCTTCATGGCCCACCCTCCTTGGGTTTTTGCCTATGATATCTCCCTGGCCCCCCAATTGCAAGGTAAAAAACAGCAAAAAAGTAGGCAAAACCTGCGCTCCCGGCCCCTATATGTGAATTCCGTTCCGTTGTCCATCATTCTGCTGTTCGATTGCCTTACAAAAACGAGAGTATGTACTGGATGTTCTGCACCTAAAAAATACCCTGGCATAGTTCAAATCACGAAAGTGAAGCTATGCCAGGGTACTTTTCCGCTCTATACTTTTATGTTTTCCGCAGTATTTTTACGCAGCACTGGCCAGATTACTAACATCTGAATGGACCAAAATAGCACAAGCGCAGCGATGCACAGAAGGCCATGGGCCTCCCAATGATACCCCTGGAACAGCAGCTGCAGCCGGGAGAACAGCATAGGGATTCCGCCTCCCTGGAAGAGAAGACCAGCGCACACCACTGCCAGCACCAGGATATGGGTCAACAACAGCCCGGCCAAGCCCTGGAGGAAGGCCTGGATGCTCTGACCCAGGACATACTGCCCGCCGGTCATACCGACGGCTTGCAGCACCCCTAATCGCCGCCGGTCCGCTTCCATTTCCGCCGTCATGAGATTGGCCAGCAACATGACCGTAATGAGCAGCATATTCAGACCCATCATCAGGTCCACGGCGCTGGCATTCCGGCCGGACTCCCACAGCTTTTGGTTCTCCAGTGCATAGTTCTCTACGGTAAAGTCAAATTTGGCAGCAAAATCCGTCACTTTCTTCAGGTCTTCAGAAACCTCTCCCCCCTGCTCTCCCTGCCAAAGGGCGAGATACGTTTTCCCATAGCAATCCGGATAAAAAAGCTGAGACGCCACCCGGAAGTGCTTGGATTGCTCCGCACTCATGCGAGTAGAGGCCTTGGGATATACGCTGCTGACCAGGGGATAGCCGGACAGTATGGTGATGCCACCTTTGCCGCCGGTATCCGAAAGTGGCCAAACCGCCGCCTCCAATTCATAAACGACAGCAGCCACCTCCGTCTGGGTGGTATACAGCGTCTTCTCCAGATAGGGGGCATCCATGCCCCGCAAGACCTGAGTCTGGCCGGACAGCGTAAGCATCATCCCAGAGGTAACAGAATGTTCCTCTCCATACACCCCAGCGTACTGAGGAAGGTAGCTGCACGTCATCAGAGCTCCTGCCCTTTGGTCCTTGCTGATTTCCCACAGAGCCGATGGGGAGATATCCGTCATGACGGGGCTTTCTCCAGCCTGGCGGTACCGCGGAATCAGAACTACACAGGCTTTGCCGGAATCAAAATCCTCCTGGTTGATAGAATTGCCCAGCTGCTTCACAATTTGCTGCACCAGGTCGCTTTCCCAATCCGCACCTATTATTCGCACATACGTACACAGAGCACCCAGCTCCGATGGCTGCACAAACAGCTCACCGCCCCTTGGGTCCTGGCGCAGGGCCTGGAGCATGGGACTACGCTCCAGGAGCGCGTCACAGTGGAGGAGCACATTTTCTGCCGTAACATAGGCCTCCGCCCGCTCACAAGGAACCTCCATCTCCCCTGTCATTTCCTCCAAATACCGGGGAGCAGCGGCATACGGCAGGGAAAGTCCAAAATCAGGCCGTCCGGTATTGGTGACCTTCTCCCGATACGGTCCATAAGCCCGATGGCTTAAAAACAAGGGCAAAAGGAGAATGGCTGCCAGCAGCAGGGCAATGAATCCCCGCAGCAGGGTCTGCTTCTGATTCACGGCGCAGTGGCGCATCCAGACTTGGCGATACCCAGGCCTGCCTTTGCCCATCATGGCGGGGCGGGCGCCGGGCGCAGCCCGCAGGCTTCGTTGCACGCCCTTCCCATCTCTCAGCTGCCAGGCGGGCAGCATAGCCCCCACTAGAACGGCCGCTATATTGCACAGGTAACCAAGCAGCAGCCGATGCAGATCCACTGCAACCGGCACATGCATCACCTGGGGAAGCACCCATGCGGACAAGCCCATGCCCAGTAAGCTGCCTAGAACCCCAGAAAAAATCAAAAGCATCCACACTTCCAAAAACAGCACAGCCAGGATTTGTCCGTCGGTTGCACCCAAGGCAACCAAGGTTTCCATTTTTTGCTTCCGCCTCCGTATGGATTGCAGGTACAACTGGAAGCAGGCGCAAGCGGACATGCAGACGAGCACCCCGGATAGCAGCAGCTCCACCGTTTGAGTAGCGTCTCCCACCTGGGGATACGTCAGGTAATTGATCCGAAGGGGACCGGTATTGTTCTGGTACAAGCTCTCCAGCGTCACCGGCTCCAGGGGCATGGGATCCAAACCTGGCAGCCGAAAATCCGGATCAGACAAGTCCTGAAGGGTAAATTCATATCTCTCATTTTGCAGACGAATCGTCCCCCTCTGACCACTGACCGTCACGCCATAGGTCACCGGCTCGCCACGTTCCGGGTCGAGCCCAGTCAAATAGTCTGCCGCTCCACCGCCTTCCTGAGAAGTTCCGCTCAGTTGATAGGCAAACCCATAGGTGCTTTCATAAGCTTGCAGCACCGGCTCCAGATGGTCTTCCAAGCTTTTGCTGTCTTGGTAAAACAGCGCAACTGCCTCACCGGTCTGGGCCCGCACCTCCGGATGGTCTGCTTCTATGGCCCTGAGAGCATCCCACAGCTGTTGGCAATCCCCTTCTCTCACAAAGGCGTCCGGCATATCCAATCCACCGGCATTCCATTGATTCTCATAGGATTCAGCAATGCCACAAACCGTATAGGTGGTAAAAATCTCAGAAGAGACCAGGTGACTGCCGCCAGAAATACTGGTCCCCTGGTTCTCCCCAAATCCCTCCCCGTTGAGCACGGTTTTGGAATACCCCGAGGTTAAATACGCTTGTAACTTTCCAAATTCCTTGGTTTCAAAATGATGCTGATCGCCTGCGGAGGTCAATGCAAATTCCGGCAGCAAAGCTGCAAACATGAGAAATGCCTCGTCCTGCTGCTCCGCTGTCAGCTCATTCATGGGGTGCAGCATATGGACAGGAAGCGTAGATGCGCCGCTGTCAGACTGGACAAAGGGATCCCACAGTTCCGCAGCCAGATCCAAATAGTACTCCCGGTTTTGATTCAGTCCCTCTAAGAGAGCGTCCTGAAGGGAGTGGGTAACCTCACCCGCTTGTTTAAATATGTAAGAAAATTCATATGAAATCCGGACCTGATCGCCCACCTGGTAATCCCAATTTTCCGGATCCACCAAAAGAATTTCGTTTTCTTCCTGGGGCAGACGCCCTTCCTTGAGCGTCAGATTGGCTACCTGCTGATAGGATTCGGAAATGGAGCCAACGGTTTTTCCCCCATCCGTCTTTCCCGCAATTCGGCTGATCTCCACCCCGGGAAACTGCTCCTGCAGAGACCGGGCAAAATCCCGGTTCCCAACATACAGCAGCTGATGACGGCCATAAAGCGCCTCCCGCTGCTTTTGCTGAAAATCACGTACGGAAGAAGCCACCACGGAAGAGAGAGTCAAAAACAAAAAGGAGATTAAAAGAACTGCCACCATGAGCTGCGCCATCCGCTTCTGACCACGAAAGCCCCTCCATGCAAGATAGAACATGACTACCCCCCTTTTCCTTTATGGATTACAAACCAATTTATTGCAAGTCATATTCGGCACAAAAGCACAGTCGGCTTTCGCAGTTCTATATACTCAGTTCCCAACAATTTGTCCCTCCTCAATTCGAATGGTCTCCTGAGACTCTGCCGCAATTTCCATATCATGGGTGACCAAAACCAGGGTTGTTCCGAACTGTTTCACTACCTTCTTCAGCAAGGCCACTGTAGTACCTGCGGTTTGAGGATCCAAATTCCCCGTTGGCTCATCTGCAAATATGATGCTGGGATTATGAATCATGGCTCTGGCAATCGCGATACGCTGCTGCTCTCCGCCAGACAACTGAACTGGGTACTTATGCAGCAACTTCTCGATTTCTAGGGTGGAGCACACTTCATTCAAGCGCTTCTGGTCTACCCGTTTGCCATCAAGAATATAGGGCATCGCAATATTCTCCCATGCAGTATGCTCTTGTAGTAAATTGTAAGACTGAAAAATAAAACCCATCCTTCTTCGGCGTAAAATCGCTCGTTCCCGGCGGGATAGACCAAATAAATCTACACCATCCAGAAGCACTTTCCCCTGATCTGGGACATCCAAACCGCCTAAAATATGAAGCAATGTCGTCTTGCCACACCCGCTTTTTCCGATGATTGCATAAAACACGCCATCCTGAAAGGAAAAAGAAGCACCCTGCAAAACGACTGTCTCCTGAGCTGTGCCCTTGCTGTATATTTTATGAATATCACAGATTTCCAGCATTGTCTCCCTCCTATACTGTAAAAAGCAGAACACCAGCGGTCTCTTTATAATTAAGATACATCCTATTTGAAGCATTGTCAAGCACTTTTAAAAATGTTTTATATCAAGCTCTGTGTTGCCACATGATTTGACCCCCAGGCTGGAAGCCCGTGGTGCGATGGGGAAGGGATTCTTCAATGCCAGAGCAAAGATCCGACGTCAGCCGAGCCACCGCCACCCCTATGGGGATGTGCCGCGGTTCCCTGCACCTCCATGGACCCGAAGACGTGGGTGCAGCCTCCTGGACGCACCCTGCGCCGCACTCTACAACCGCTCCCCTGAAACCGAACGGTGCTCGTCTTGGCTGCACGCATATGCCCCGGAGGAAGCCAACGGCCCTCCCGGTTACAGTCTATCTGCCCTCCACCCAGGACATGGCAAAACCCCCATAAGAAGCAGCCTCCTGGTTTCGCTGCCTCTTATGGGGGTCGCATATGGGGTCTAAAAGGGATGGGAAATTACG